>QDKV01005212.1_pt1 | contig 35621 bp, 34 predicted proteins | sample 1861101 | NCBI WGS metagenome assembly QDKV01 (sample SAMN04275158, study PRJNA302643) | Fungus metagenome, whole genome shotgun sequencing project. | isolation source: fruitbody | host: Mallocybe terrigena | place: Sweden | collected 2013 | reverse complement strand
CTTCGGGACGCAAAATATTTTCCGGGGTCTCCAGGAACTGATGGGAACTACCTAAAAAGGTTTGCTTGGCGACATCTGGAAAGTCATCCCGCCGTGGACCACCTTGTCATGTAAATTCCCAGCTTCCTGAAGGTCATGCTGCAACTGCATATGATAGAAGACCTTTATCAGTCAGATGTTGGACGATGGACTCCACCTTTTTTTAACAGTAATTAGGCCTTCAACTCCGGCTTTTTTCACAAACAATTGGGACTTACGTGTGCTGCAGTAAAGCGGATCTGTGTATCCCAGCGTTTTGTGAAAGGGGCACCAGTATCCTCAGTTTCTTCCACATCACCCAATCCGCCGGCCTTCCCTTGCGCATCATCATCGTCGCGATTCCCCTCAAACCAAATTAACTTGTCAACTTGATCTATGGATCCGCGGAGACGACCCTGTTCAATCATCCGGCGCGCCATGGTCTCAGCAGCACCAGCTGTCAAATCTAGAAGAGCACCCAACCCACGGAAAGTGATATTATTGTAGATATTTGAGCTTGCGAGAAGATTATGTTCCATGACTGCACGATCAAGAACGGTAGACGGCCCAGTTCGCGTGCTTGCAGTGGGGTCAGGGTCGCCACCAGCATCAGTGGCAGAAGCCAACTTGTCATTGGAGGAAATCGCGATTTTGGCTAACTGATGTGGCTTTAGTGTTCTTTCAAACTCTTTGACTTCGGCAGGTCTAAGGATATGATCGAGGAACATTTTTGAAAGTATGTTATATGTTGCGAGATCAGACGCTCGTTCGTCACGATAAAGTGATGCAAGCACTCGGGAACGATTCGGCCCAGCTGGTGCAAGAACGGCGCAAGTAACGGCAGCTGAACTACGTGGAGGTATTAGTTGCTTCGACGAGAATCGGGGAGATTAAGGGTATAGTACAGCATTTGCCGACGCTCCTCTTCGTCAATCTCACCAACATAACTGAGTTCGTGGTACCGGCTAGCAGCCTCTAAGAACTTCCTGCTGTAGTCACTGATACGAGCTTGGCAGAGTTTAAACTGGAGGGTCGTCTCGCGATCACTTGCTGAATGAACAAGCAGCGCAGAACGATTGTAGTATGTTTCTGCTTGGACAGAATCCTCATCTTCGAGAAGGAGTCGAACAATGCGAACATAGACGCGAAGCTTTTCTGAGTCAGAGATCGATCTAAGAGAATGGGATACCATTAAGGCATCACAAAGGAGCTGGAGAGACATACCGTTGACCCGAATCTAGGGAGATACCCATAAGAATTCTGGCAGCGGCACTCCATTCTTCCTCCTCTTCAAGAATGTTAGCAAGTTGGAATCTCAAGGCGTTGACCTAAATCTAGGCATGAATTGACAAGAGATAGACGAGGTATACAATGAAACAGACCTGCTCTTCGTAGCTGACGATTCGTGGCTGGACAGTGTTCAGAGTGTCCTCGACCAAGCATTTTCGGAGATCAGCATCCTTTATTATACCTTCTCCTAGAACTTTCACGAGTTCAGACAGGACTTGACGTCCAACTACGAGGCCGACGCTATCTTGATTGACGACAGTATCGACCAGAGTATGAAGATCTTTGGCCAAAGCGTCCGTTGGTTGGGACAGAATCTCTGGGATAAGCGAAATAAAAGCAGGTCCTTTATCCTTCTGACCGAGAGTAGAATATTGAGATAACTTTGCTTCCATCTAGATTCACTGTTTCAGTAGTCAACTATGAAGCCGCAGACACGTGAGTTTATCAATATCTTCTGATTACCTAATCATTTGCTACTTCAACGGTGCAGCTTGCCGGAAACGTCTTTGCTTTTGCTCTAGACATATTTCAACCTCATTTTTCCAATCCATCCACTGTGGAGATCCGTGTCCCGCGTCTTTCGGGAAATTTACCATTCGGTTATCCTGAATGGACAACAGCTACTGTTGGGCAGTCAAAGACAGATCGGATCTCTCGTGATTATTGCCAGTGTTGAAGAAAGGTTTCACCGACCATGCCTCATACGTACAGAAATTTTTTCTGTTCGGAATTGAGGATTCGTCCCCTCATTGTTAGATGGTCTACAACCATCTAGTCTTCGGTTACAATCTTTGGAAATGATATCCGACACGCCCATAGGAAACACGGAAGAATTCGCAGAATGCTGGCGCTTAACTGTAACTTCGCCTGGTATTTAGATCAGACTGAGTTTCGACCAAACCAATGCCGTTGCCGACCAGGGGTGTGATTCTGGTTTCTGAGTGAGAGACATTGAGAAGAGCGTCTGTCGAAGAAAGCTCGCGTGACCATAAGTGCTCCATCTGTTTCAATTTCCTTTTGCCTCTGCGCGTAAGCAGGTTTATATCTGAAGTATCTGAAGCTGCCATGACAAAAGTTCTGGTTGAAGATACAATCTATATACTCATCCGATCTTTTTTGCAGCGTGGGACACAATTCCTGAACAAGCTTGACCCTCTTTTTCCTGAACGGCTCCGAAAACTCGAAAATTACTACGGTTTGCATGTACTGGGGCAGCTGTGGCTCTTCGATTGCATCGGTTTTTGTTCGCAGAAAAGTCTTTTTGAACCCACGATTTTGGTTGCGCCAGGAAAGTACGAGCTCATGTTCATGAATTGAATGACTAGGAAAGGATTGAATTTGGGGGCTACGTTTTTTCCGGACTTTATTTCATGGTCAGTTCGACTGCTTTGCTTTACCAATAGTTCGTTCAATTGTCCCATTAATGAGGTGGAAGACTATATAAAATATTGCACAAATGTAGATCGAGCAATTACGACGCGTTTTTACGTTCCTTCCGCTTCGCCCGTTCCCTTTTGGTCTCTAACTCATGCCATTCACCTTCCAATTCTACCAATCTAGTAGAAAGTCAATTAAAAGAAACAAATAAACAATAATAACGCACCCCACGGGCTTAGATGCACTTGGCGCTTCGCGAATAAAATAAGGAGTATCCATGGCTTGCAAAGCGCTGATTCTTTTCATGGGGTCATATGTGAGAAGCTTTTCTGCAAGATCAAGACCTGCTGGGGACAACCATCTGGGGGACGCGTTAGCAATATACCCACTACAAACTGAAAAATTATTACTTCTGGAAGGCTTCACGAAACCGGTTCGGCATCATCTGTTGGGGCTTGACAAGTTCGTACCACGGTAAATTCATGACATCTGGCCATCGTTCTGAGGTTGGTGTCCCAAGCAGCTTGAAGAGGACCTCAACCTGATGGATTTCGTCGTTGCCTTGGAACACTGGCTTCTTTGTAAACAACTCTAACATGATACACCTTATACATTGTTAATTTTATACCCCGTACAAGGGACAAAGACACGCACCCTGCACTCCAGATATCAACTTCAGGGCCATATTCAGTTGCACCAAAGAGCAACTCGGGCGGCCGATACCATAGAGTAATAACTCTATTGGTGTAATCCGCTCGTCGGCGTTTCTGGTAGAATCGAGCAAGTCCAAAATCTGCCAATTTTAACTCGCCCCGATTGTTGACCAGTATATTTGATCCCTTGATATCACGATGGACGACGCCCTTGTGATGGAGGTAGGCCAAACCCGCAAACATTTGATAGCAAAGAGACTTGAGGTGCGAGTTTGAGAAAGTGAATTGTGATTGAGAGAGGATGCCAGTCAAATCGTGGTCCATGTACTCGAAAACCATGAACACAGAACCTGTTCAAAAATTCAGGGATTATTCAAAATAACGGACTTGTCCATACCGTTGGAAACCATCATCTCGTATAGGCGCACAATATTCTCGTGCCTCAGAGATTGAAGCAACTTAATTTCCCTCATGGCAGTGACAGGAAAACCGTCTCGTTCAGATTCCATGCGGATCCGTTTCAACGCAACATGACCACCAGTGACCATATTTCGAGCCTTGTAGACTTTCCCAAAGGTTCCTTCGCCGACCTGGTTGACAATCTTGTATAGGTCTTTGGAAGATGAAAGAGAAATCCCGTCATTAGATGGATCTTGAATATCTCTCGGAGAGAGATGCTGGTCAATCGAAACAGCATTCATTACTTCTTCTAAAGGAGAAAGGGGCCTTTCGTGTATATCAGGCCCCCTCAACGAGGATTGCTTCCTGGGAATGGTTGCGTGCTTAATGGAACCTGCAGGTGGCAATGTTGGCTGTTCAGAATGGAGTGGCAAAAGACGGCTTTCTTGTGGCCTTGACTCAGTTGCCACCTCTTGCGAAGACACAACGACATCTAGAATAGGCTCAGCGCCATTAGTCCGAGCTATTTGAGAAGACGAAGACTCTGCTGAAGCAACGGCACCCGATGCTCTACGCTGACGGTCGAGTGTAACGTCCATGTCTTCCTCGTCTTTAGGAAAGAACTTTTTCACAGCGGAACTCGCTTTCCCTATTGGCTTGAAACCAGCGCCCTTCGCCAAAGTACTACGGTTCTGTTTCGCAGCTGCGATGTCAACTCCAACAGGCACACTTTTCGCAACACGGAACCCTTCAGGAGAAGATTGAACTCCGACGAACTGCGTTTGTGGAATAGGAGGTGGCGGCATTAAAATACTGAGAGAGTGCGTTGATTGTTCGGAAGAGGGGATATGGTGCGGGGTTGAGAAAGACGTAGAGAGGTCTCGGGTACCCTCATCTTGGTAGTCTTGGTTTGCATCTGGATCCAATCGAGACTCTCGAGCTTTACGGTCGCGTTTGAACCACTGCGACTTCCCGTTTTTCGAATCATCACCTTTTCGGTTGGATGTCCCATTCTTCGATACTTTGCCACTGTTGATTACATTAGAGGCTTGTGATGCAGTAGGAAGACGATGTAAAGGTCGTGGTCGGCCAATAGGGCTCGTGCTTAAACTTCGATCTGAATCTGAACTGGAACCTTGGGATATAGTGCCTCGGGGTCCGGATTGGCTGAGATGAGGACTGGGAGGACTGGGAGACCTGGAATATCTCTCATATTTGTTCCTTGAGCGAACGGAATCCCATTCGCTGGGTGTCCTGTTCCGCAGAGTAACAGGACTGGAATCGTCTCTCCGACGACGTTTACTTGTGGGAGAAAAAGATGGTGATCGTGAACGACCGCGAGAAGAACGAAGGGACTTGTATGACTCTGTCGGCGATCTGCTTCTTGACCTAGAGGGAGAGGGAGACCGAGAATATTTTCGTTTCGGGGGGTGATGAGCTGTTATCGGTTTACTTGCAGAAAGATGAGGTTTTCGTCTTGTCCAACTATAATGTGTTAAATACAAGATTGCGAGCCTGGAGTTGATTCACTCACTTATTCAGATCACCATCGTCAGCCAGCCGTTCTCTTCGCTGCTTGTGTTGATTGTGGCCCCTTTTCGACTTCCCATTATTTTTTTGACCATTTTGTGTTCGTTGATTCTGTGGCTGTTGCTGCTGGTTATTTCGATTTGAGGACTTCCAGGAAGCAGCTGGTTCCCATGAGCGATCCTGCCTGTCACCCATGGAGGAACTGTTTTGCGTCGAAGTGTCGCGAGTCCACTCCCTCTCTCGGCGTCGAGCACTCCACCCTGAGTCACTGGGGAGTTGACGTTGCGTGTTTTTGTCCCTCTGACCCTCAAGATGCCATTCGTGCCCCCGGTCATGAAAGTGATCACCTCGTACAGCTTGTTTCTCCCAATCGTCTACAGGTTGCTCTCTGCTGCCACGTTCTTGCCAGTGGCCTGTGTAAGAACTACGACTACTTTCGTACGCGGAAGAAGGTGGGACAGCCCACGATTCATGGTATGACGACGTCCCGACATGGTCATAATGGTGTGACCAGTCGTGCCGTGAAGAATAGTCGCCTGAATCTACAGTCCTCCAGGTTCCGGTATCCCTGCGACCTCCGTCATCATAATCATCCGGCCTGTCTCCACGAGAATAAAGATCACTGTATGCATATCTCTCGTGATCATAGGCTGCATGACGCCAGTCATCGTCGCGGTGAGAATGAGGAGCTCTGTCCCTGTCAGAATTGTAAGTTGAACTTGAAACTGCCCTGTAGTTTTCAAGAGAATTGCGAGATCGTGAGTAATTATTTGTATGAACGTCCTCTCCCTGGATATTCATATAAGTTTCACTGTCCAGATCCTTATTGGTCTTGGAACGTTTGTGTCTGCCGTGTGAACGCATTTCGAAATGATAGACTCGACTTGGAAGGAACGAAATGAAAGAGGTCGGCTAGAAGTTTTGGTGTGTTGGTCACTGTTGTAGTCGACCCGAAAGCGTCCAGCACTATTGATGACGGTGGCTACGATGATTGGGTAGCGTTCAAGAGGAATCCAACACAGAAATAAAAATTATACAGAAAAGAATGGTCAGTCAGAATTCCTGATAGCTGCTGTACACGAGAAAACTCACAATGCAGATATTACTCAAACTAGCCAAGTAGGGTAAACTTAAAAGTCCTCGTTTTCTCGTCCTGATAGGTATCCTAGCAATAAACCAGAAGCAAAATCTGTAAGACTAATAAATTGTCCGAAACTTGAGCGACAAAGGGATGAAAGGTTAGGTCATGTGACCCTACGAGGCTCAGCAATATAATTTTCAAATACTTAGTACTATTGGCCAACGCAGTCAGGAATTCCTATCGTTACTGTTTCTGTACCAGCAGCTAAAGGTATTTCACTAGTACCCAAATAAGCTGCAAGGTTATTAAAGGACACAACCCGTGTCCTCCCTGGGCGCTGGTTCGTTTCAATTATGCTCTCTGCATCTGCTAGCCTCGAAAAGGTACTGGACGTTTGCGAGGGGGCAAATAGCTGTCACCTTGATTTGAGATAAGGTTTGTTGAAAACACCTGAACTAACCTTCACGGTAGTGTCAATACCACTGACGGCTATTACGGGCAATTGTGGGTGTCCCTCGACCATATTCACTACACTACTGTCACCTTCATAGATACCATGCAATGACCCAGTCAGCTTGTTCCAGATGAAGAAATTTCCATCATCGGATCCAGATGTAACCAACTCATCGTTTGGTCCAAGGAAATTCACTGTTTCTTGAGCAAAAGTTTAAATTATATTACGAAGCAAATGGTGCGTACCGTCTTTTATTGTAGCAACATTTCTGGCTCCTGCGTAACGACGACGCGGAAGAATTATGGGAACATCTGGTAGCGTTTCGTCGTCGTCGTTCATAGTTCTACCAGGTTCATCGGAGACGACTGTGTCTTCATCCACCTCGTCCAGATTAGCAGAATGTGAAAGATTATCCTTGGAAGAGTAAATTACGAAGTAACAGTATTTGAAAGAAATGTACGCGCACATTGGGTGGCAGGATAACAGATGAATTAACGTTTTCATGGCTAAACGGCTCATCTACGGTAGAAAAAAGGTAGACTGCGTCGCCGTTGTAAGCTGCACTCTGTAAGCAAGTGTGCGGACACAAGAAAACAAACGTACATAGTAAAACCTGTCATAAAAGATGTTATGAAGACGAAAGAAATACCTTTTTACAAATAGTTACCTCATGCCCGTTGGAAGTTGACATCCGGGCACCCGTGATGTGCAACCGCCCAAAAGTTTCATCGTTTGGTTTTCGGCCGAATTTTCGTACACACGTCGTTATCTCCTCGCCGGTACGGGGTAGTCCACCCCATCTCGCTTCTATTGCACGGCGAGAATGTCTACGATCATAAAGAAAGCCCTGAGGCATATTAGACATCGGATGAATGAACGCATGAGTGGTGTCGTACATAAGGGCCAACCCCCGCAACAACGAATTGATATGGTGTCAGTGGTGACAAGGACAGCGTACAAAGTTCTTGATCAAGTTCGACTAGTGGAGTTGGGCAGGAATTGCGACCGCAATTATGAGAGGTTCGTAGATCATGTTGCCTTACAGTCCCGTCCTGAAATAGGTGTTATTCTGATTATTCAGTCCAGGACGGAATTGACCCACCTCTGACACTGTTAGGAATAGGTCAGGACTATCTTCCGTGACAATTCGCTTAACTCGGTCACTATGGCAGCGTAGTTTCACAAATAACTCAGCCTCTTGATCTAGTCTGGAAACCGGTAATGAGCCCTTAATATCGAAGACTCGGACTTCTTTATCCCCGGCTGCTGTTGCTCTAATTTCTGGGCAGTTTGATCAATCGACATTCAAGTATCAAAAGAAACGCACATCCGAGAAGAACGAGGCAACATTTGTGCACTAAAGATATTCGCTCTATGACCGGTTTGGATTACGCAGCTGGTTGTAAATGGATACTCTTGTGTTGTATCGCTTGTATCGATTTTCCAAATTCTGACAGTAGTGTCGTCCCCCCCACTAATCAGGAGATCTCCTCCTTGTGCCCAACTCAACGCATTGACACATCTAGGGCATTTCAAATTTTCAAAAACTCATAACACCGCAGTTCGAAAGAGCTCAACGAACCCTGTGTGACATTCTTGACCATCCTCACCTAAAACATTGACTCTATCTAGCGCTCGTTGCAACACGATCGAAAGACGAGCCCTTCTTTTACGCTCTATTCGTGCAAAGCAAGGGAGGGAAAGTGGCAGCTCCGAGAAGAAATTCAGTCGTGATCTCGTCATCGTTATGGTACCCGTGTCTGTCGAGGCTTACTTAGAATGCAGATTTGTATGCATTGAGGATATGTATACAAGTGTATTACAATTAGAGTCACAGGTTCAACGACGTCATTGTGACATATCCCAAATTGTTATTTGACGATGCATGACTTTACATAGAGGCCCCCCGACTGTTACAATATGAGAACTTGTGGTGTACTCCTAATTTAGTACTGGTACAATCATTCAAATTTCTCGGAACATAGATGTTACACAAAATCGGAAGTCCTTCAACTTTCCAATATTTGATCCCCATTCCAGGAGTAACCCCCTTCTGATGAGCTGTCAGAGCTGTTCAATGCGTCTTGGTGATTTCCAGTGGGCTGCAGTTGTTTAGATCGATCGTATGAAAATGGAAGAGGCAATTTGGACAAGGAGTTAGCTCGCAGTCTGGCAAAGAATCCGGATGGGTGTGCATCGGAATTTGGAACTTTCGGGCTTGAAGAAATGTTCACTACATGTTGTTCGTCAGCTCCGGGCAACGGCTTTCTTTCTGAGACACGGGCGAGGCGCCGAACAGAAGTAGAGCCACGTTCGCCTCCACGACTCGACCCCACATTCTTTGAGGCAACACTACGTTTAAACAAAGGTGAACGTCTAGCAAATGCTGCTTCAGTGTCGGTGTCGACAGACAGAGGCATTTCGGGGTCAGACGGTGGTTCAACTGGATTGACAGTTGTTTGATCGTTTTCAGCCTTAGTACTGTGTAGCAATTGTCGTGGTTCTGTTTCTTGAGAAACACTCCCGCTTTTGCTTTTGTAAACATTTCGAACAGCTTGGCGGCCCAACAATATTTGCTTTTCGATTCTTAATCGATTATCGATCATATGGAGCTAGAAACAGTTAGCGATAAGAATACTGACACATGTTTAAGTCCACCTTTGGCCAGGTTACACTTTCTCCCACACGAATCATCCTCTCGAGTTCTTTGACGTCTGGGTCTGTTAAAATCCGGAACCAATCCTACATAATGGTCAATGTGTAGAAGTGAATCATCCGACAAGTTTTACCCAAAGCCTTGTTTTTGGCCAAATCCTATTGAAAAAATTAGTGTTAAGAATATCGTAACAAACAACTGCTTGACTCACGTAACCACACCATCAAACCGCTGTAAGAAGACGCTTGACCAGTCCTGGCCCAATATTTGAGGAAGGAGTTCCAAATCTCGAATAACTTTGAAATTCTTTGTCAATTCATGCTTGAGCCACTGTTCTGCAGCGGAAAGCAGAAAGTTTCCTCGCCACCCTGTAAATAAGTAAGTTACAACTGCACAGATGGTTTTCTTGAGCCTTCAGACAAACCTTTACCCTTCCGGTGAGCCACGGGCTTTCCCGCAGAGCCTCGAGGAGCAAAGAAGAACAGGTGCACATGCGGGTTCACTTGGGATACAACAGGATATGTGACTTGCAAGCCAGTTATATTTTTTGTAAAATCGTAACTTGAATACATTTACCATTGAAATAAAGATTGAGGGCCTGAACGGGTATGTCGACTCTATATAGGATTAATAACGCGCATATCATTGACAAGACTAACGGGTACCTCAGTGAACCATCCTTGAATCTGCTACCCCAACTCCAAGGAACAATATTTCCGTCCTTCAACTTTTGCATCAGCACGACCGGGTTCAGTATACCCGGCACAGCCGTAGACGCTATCAAGGCAGACCAGATGACAGTGTCAGGCGCTGTCATATAATTAAGAACCTTGGTGGGACTGAATCAAACACAAAACCCAGATGAGAAATGAGGCTAGATCAGTCGTCGACTTCGAATCGCTTACGAGTGTCTATCCGCAGGTATCACGGAGATGTTGAGTATACGACCAGTCCGTTGGTAAGCTTCGCGAAAAGTCATTGACCCACGAGTAAAGAACGAGCACTGAGAACATTAACAGGATCCAACCAACCACAGGACATCGAATATGTACCTTCCTCGCCCATCTGTCATCAGGTGTGTGTTCTAAGCTTCGATAGAATTTGTGGATATCATGTTACTCACGCAACACTGTCAAACCTAGCACCCGACTTCCAGAATCTCTTGATCCAAACACTAAAAGTTTCCTCGCATGGTGTTATTTTGGCTGAAAGTTCCGGAACAAGCAGTAATTTGAGCTCTTCGTCTGTGCGAGTGCACACAAGAGACGCAACCAAACCACCAGCACTCGTGCCAGTGATTACTCGAGGTAACAACCCTGCGTCCAAAAAGGCTTTTACTACGCCAAAATGATCTGCAAGGGAGATCAGTCGTGCTTTCATACAGAACAACCTGCCAAAACAGACAATATCCGAAGGAAGCACCTCCAGAAAGGCAAAGTGCGGATATACCTTGTAAAGGAGTAAAAGGTATCATTTAATAAAAAATATTACCACAAACCCAAGTAGCAACTCACCAAGATTTGTATTTGCACTTCTAAAGAATCGCCGTTTCTCATCCTCCTTCAACTCCAGGGTTTCCCGTATAAATTTTAATGATCTTTCCAATTCGTCCGTGTATGCTAAATAATTAAATCGGCAATGATTACAGTCGATATGAGAACCACTCTCACACTCAATTAAGTCTTTGGTGCCATAAAACGTCTAATGAGGGAATGTAAGCAAGGGCAAGAACGGAGAGACGGCCACCTACTTCGCTATACAACCTGCAGAGACTTAGTAAGGCGTTGTCAAATATACTCAAACTCACCTAGTGGATTCCACTGCTGCAAAATTGGCGCGAGTGCAAGTTTCTAAAACGCCCAAGCACCCCCTTACATCGTTTTTCTCTCGGAGAGTCTTCAAGGACCGCTTGACCTATACATCAGATAAGTAACGGGACTTCTCTATCTCGCTTGCCATGGACACCTTTCGAATGAGCATCCAGTCATAGAATGGATCTTCGTCCACCTTCTTCCATTCTTCGAAATCGAGAAATCTGTCCAATGTGGCAGCAGCATCTTTCCACTCCTGCAGACAGATTTCTCAGTGCAATAAGTTATAAATAGTACGATGATCCTCACGCCATACGTCCTGGAGCTGCGTAACCGCTTTCTGAGCCGCCCTTTCTCGCCTCTCCCTGAAGTAAATAAGTGAAGGACTCATAAACGAAGAGAGGGAGGAGCTAACATGCTGTGAACCACTCTTTCGTATTGACTAATTGCCGAATGAACACGTATAAACCGAATTCTGCCATGATAAAAAGGAAGATGAAACACTGCGAAAGAGGTCAGTCGTGAAAGCAAGTTGGCTACAGATCAAACCTACTAGCAACGGCCAACGAAGGAGAACAAAAAGGCAGTCGTTCCGTTTATCGTGCTTGAGCCTTTTCTTGTGTCTGGTAGTTCCCTTAGATCAATAATTCACGGTAGAAAAAAAACGACGATACCTTGTGACCTTCAAATTCACGGGTGCAAAATCAGAGAGTGCCGAAACCTTCCGAATTCTTGGTCCATGAGGTAGAGACGGTGAGTTTGGAATGTGTGGGGAAGATGTATATCCATGGTTATCAAAATAGTTTTCATCGAGTTGCAATGCATGCGCAAAAGCTTCAATGTGGCTATAAAATCCACTGTCAGACAAAACTCCAAACTGAAGTCATCAACTATTTACGCGTCTTCCACGAAATCTTCAGACAACAGGCCCTTCAGTGAGATATCTTTCGCTCTTTGATTGATTTTGCCAGGCATTGCTCTGTTGATCACTGTTAATTCGGACTATATGCCATAGAATGACACCGAAGACCATATACCCCAAGAAAAGAAAACACTCAGAAAATTGGTTGTCGATGTCCAGACTCCAACATCGTTGAGTCCTTCGTCATGACCAGCGACGAAATCACGTGTTACCATCATTAATATCAGATAAGATTTAACGCAATTGTAGGAGAATGCTGCTGTCTGTCTGCCTATGCAATGTGTTACCACATTAACTCAGACGTAACGGTACTTCAAAGACTCGGTTTTATCAGTGTACAAGTACATCACCCCAAGAAGTTAATTTCCGAGGCTGTCACTTCACCTTATGTCAAGCAATTCTGCGTTGTCCCTTTTTTTGTTATGCAAGTCGAAATCTGAGTCAACGGTGGGGCCACCAAGGCTATCTTCGTTGTCATTCTGACGACCAATCTGCTGGTTGTTTGCTGTATGACATAACTTACTCTAACTTCTTCCCAAGATCTGTACCCCCATAAAATATCAACAATACTGCACCCTCCCGCGGTCCGACTACTCACAGCCCCCCGTGGCAAGACCTAAAATATGTGACTTATCAAAGGGAGGGTGAGCCTGAATTATATACAATAAGATAAAAATGCTGTAGAACAGGGAGATGGAGCCTCAGTGATGCGTCAGCCGGCGATACTGATCAATATCACACTTTATGCAAAAGAGCATCGCCTGCTAAGTGTCGTAGTGTAAATAGTAATGTAAACTTGCAGCTTGGACTTCAAGTCGTTATCAGTCTTCCATAGAGAAATACTGTGTATAAACATAGGAGCAGTTGCGTGATTTGTCAAATAAATGACCTCAGGTCCTCGAATATGACCAAGCCGACCTCGGCGAAGTGCAGCTCGGTAAGTCGTAAAGAACCAACCGGCGACGAGGATAACATTGCGATTATCCAGTGCTACTCAATAGCAATAGAATAAGTCTCTGCAATCGTGAGAATTATGATAGGTTTAACACGTAGCGTTTTCGCAGTGGTTCTAGCTAGTAGCGACTTTAATAGATTGGGCCAAAAATAGCATTCAGGGTTGCAAACTAAAATTAGAGGAGTACTAAAAATAGGTTGAACCCATGGCCATGATAGACTTAAATAGTTTTCTGTGGCCTACATAAGCCTATATATCAGTCCTGATTCGGCTAATTACCAAGGTGGCGCGGTGGGGTATATAAAGCGAATCAATCAGTCAGGAGTCCAAACACTCTTCCCTTCAGTCAGTACTCTCTTTTGAAATTATCATGGGTTGGTTCAGCCAAGACTCCGATGAGGCTCAAGCCTACGATGAGGTGACAACCCTTTCGTTTTTTCTGACCCGTGTCCCTCATATTGTACAATACTAGGTTGTCAACGCTCCTCACAAAGCCAGGTTATCTCATGAGCTTATTGCTGCTGCTGCTTCCTATGAAGTCAGTTCCTACATATCTAAATCGGAATAATCAATGTACCGTTTATACACAGGCAGCGAAGGCATACGAAGAGCATGTTGCTGAGAACGGGCAGCCTGAGAACCATGCTAAGGCTAAGGAAATCTTGTAAACTACCTTGCCTGTTCATTGTATGATTTCGTTCACTGATCATCGTTGTCAGAGCTGGTTTGACTGGTGCTTTCGTTGACCGCATTGTCGAGACTAAAGGCGTACGTTTTTCCTTCAAACATGATGGCTCGCCAGGCTCACGGTCCACTTTCCCAGCTGGACTATATCGACACGCAGAAGGCTAAACGCCATGGTATGTTGAGTCTTGCGTCACTCTGGGAAACTGAAATACCGAATTGACTGTACTATTAGCCCATAATCAACTCAGTGATATCTCCGCACAGGACTACTGATATGAATTGTTGTATCTTGAAAAGAAATTTTGTGTATATATGTATTTGTGTTGAAGCGCCAAATGATAACATTTTTCTTGATCATTACTTTTTATTTGTGAGGTTGATTCTATCCAAGAGCCTTGTCATGCGCGTCCCCTTCTTACTGTTCCAACTTGGTCTTCTTTACACCGTCCGGTCTTCTCCTGTTGCGTCAAATGCTGTTAAACCTAAAGCGGGCCCGCCATTTTTGGCCCTCCTGCTTACACTTGGTGCTCTTTTGCTATTTCTTTTCGTCATGAAATGGGTGTATATCGTTCGCCGTCGGAAGGCCCATCATAAGCGTTCTTACCTACGGTCTGGGTGGTATGACAACTTATCAGGAACTTCCCCGTCCCGCCTTCGACATTTCATAGGCATTCCTGGCGATGAAAAGTCTGGCTTTTTTATTGGTCTCCTAGGTTCCCCGAACTGGGAAACAAGGTATTCAGCTGTGATAAGCAAATCGCCTGATCAATGTTCCCTCCTGCACACGAATAGCGTGTCAAGCCACAATTCGGAGTACCCTATCGCTTGTCCAAGCGACAAACACAACCGCTCTTCGCCGGTGCCAGAGAAAACCACGCCTAGTGCCGAAACCGTTGAGGCTTACCAAGGCTTATGTCTTAAGCTCCCCTCTCTTGCTAAAGTTGTCAACAAAAGTCCTCTGCTCTCTGATAGTGAATATATGCAGGTGGTATCTGGACCTATTTCCCCCCTGCTTTCTGGGTTAACCTCTGTGATACCTTCGAACTCGAAAAACTCCATGACAGATGCTGGGACACCGTCCGAAATTATTACTGCATCGCAGCCACCCTCTACTCCAGGAAATCGTACTTCTCTAGGGAACCTATGTTTTCCAGTGCCAAGTGTCAAAGAGCCGCCCCCTTGCTTGCTCAAGTCTCCGCTGATCTCTAAGTTAGGTACCAGGGCATCACTCGAACCCTTTCAACATGATGCAGCTATCTATTCGTATATTCCTGCTCCCGCAACCGAAGTAAAAAAGAACCCTGAAAAAATCTTGGCAACCTCTCCTCTTCAGGATCTTGTTCAGAGTCTGGATAGTAAGCTGAACGCTAGTTGCGACGAACTCCCATCCAATTTTCAACCGACTTCTGGGACACCGACTCCACCTTTCCGTCCAATAAGGACAGAGCGAAATCCGACGGAATATGTCAAACCTCGTATCAAGACGGGTCGAAAACGCGTTAGTCCTAAACTCGGCCCTTCTCCCTTGCGCACGATAATTCATCCCTCCGAATATGGCACAAACTCCTGCGATATACTGTCCAGTAATCAACACGACTCATCTCTTTGTTCGACGCATAAACTTTCTGATGTCACCAACCAACTACCAAGTTGTAAACGAGACCGGCTGTCAAAGACCGGAAATTCTCGCTGGAAAAAGAGTGCCGATGCAGACAGCTTATTGAATCTTATGGCCGAGCTCGTACAGGAGACGAGTGTTTGGGACTCTAGCTTATTCGTCGATGATAATTTCAAAGCTTTGGTATCTCGGTTAGACCCGCAGCCAGAACAGAAGCTTAAAGTCAAGAGACAGAGCTACAGGTTATCTCGATCTATGAGATATCGATATGCATTCACTCCCTTGGAAGACATTCCCGAAGTGGACGGTATGTTCAATGTTCTAATGTCACATAATCACTCTGATTGACCTCGACCGCATCTTCAAGTCACCGAAATGATGCCGTTACACACCACAGAAGACGGCTTCTTACCGTCATTCTGGTCTGATGGGGACGACGATTGTCAATTGTGAGTCGAGAGTTGTTCGTCTTCGTCCACTAATGTTGGTGAAGCTCCAGAATTATTGGTATTGCTCGTTGATGCGGACGACCCTCTGAACGAAGCGACCTATCGTCTGCTGCCTGCTCAAATACTCTATGCAGATGGTATTATGTTACATCTAATGTGCAAGACAGAAACCTGCGATATCCTTGAACATAGTACCCGTATCTTGCGAAATCCTCACACCTTAATAGCCTCCCTATTCTTTGTGACTGAGCCATCTCTTCAAGTAGATCTGACCCGTTTTCTCAACGATTTTCTTCACGATTTCCCTGTCTAGTACACAGCGATGTTTTATGAATTCTTTCGCCAGACTCAATGAGGAAACGACGGTGGGAATAAAGATCCTTGAAGAAGCGAGACCGTCAAAGGCCTACAATACAGACGATGAATGGAAGTAGTGTCACATATGAAAGGATTTTTACCGTCATAAGAATCTCACGAGTACATTTCACCATACCAATATGTCCACCGTTTACTTGGACGGGTGCCGACGTTGAGGCCCGGAGTTGGTCACGAAAGCACTCATAGAGCATTTCAAAAGTGAAGGTGGTATGACCGGTGGTACTAGCGTGAATGCTCGCAATAAGTAGGCACATCATCGGATACGACAAGTCTAGAAATACATTAGAAAATAAGGCGAAAAGTAAAAGGGACGTACTATTGATGTGAGTATAAGGTGGCCGGGAGCGCTGCGAGTCCACCGAAGCCGAGAGGACTTTGGAAGTCAAGTATGGATCACTGGGCTTCAAATTAAGGATGCTACAGGTCTAAAATGCGAGGAAATTCTGATACAAGACACATATGAGATTAAAAAATGCTTACAAGAAGTCTTCGCAGAACTCTAGGGTCTCTGCTTAAACTGAATGATTCTTTGAAGACATCCAAGACCCAGGAATCTGAGAGGAATTCTTCAACACTGGAAGACCATTTTTGGTGCCACTCCTTGACACATTCTACATTTTTAAGCGTAATTGGAACTTGCAAAATGCTTTTGGACATAGCTATCCAATGGTTGAGATCATTGGGAGGCGCAGTTCGAATTATCCTGCCAGAGAACCGGCTCTTCACCCGTTTCTCGAGGAGGTGAATGGTGTCTAGTCGACTCGTCGCCCCAATGACAGCAATACCACAATTTCCAGAAGTTGCGGGACAGCTTTGAACGGCGTCCAGAAGGCAGTATAGAAGGGATTGGCGTGGATGGAGAGCGAACAAGTCGAATGCATCAAGAACAACAATGACAGGTCGATTAAGGGTCAGGAGAACAGGGATCAAAGTATAGAGCTGAGATGATGGAGGAATATGCATGCCCCTCTCAGCAGACTCGGGGGCATCCGTGGGTCGGTCAAGGAACGGGTTGTCATCGTCATTTTCTGTACTAGTGGCATGTGACGGCAATGTTTCTGAATCCACAAGCAATGATGATCCTACTTGCTGAAAAAGCTGTGAAACTATTTCTCGCAGGGCTTGCTTATCTGTGGTTTGTACCCATCCAGACAGTCGAAGGATAATGGGTTCAACGTCCAAACCATTGAGACATTTCTCTATAATCTACTCGTGAAGATGTTCGCCTTCAAACGCGGGTATATGATGGAAACCACATACTCGAGATTTCCCACTACCGCGTGGGCCAAGTATAAGACAGGAGTTTCCTTCTGCTCTCATTACACTCCCCTTTAATAGTTCAGATAGTTGGTTCAGGGCTACCTCTTCTGCAGTAGAAAACGTCGACTCATTCGAAGGTCCATTGAGCAGAGCTCGAAGTATCTCCTTCTTCTGCGCGTCGAGGCAAAGCCGAAAATGATCAGAAAGGGTGTCAGACCCATCGACCTCGCTTGTTGCCACAAGTTGCGCGTCAGAAGCATGGAAATCAAGCTTTGTATGTACCCTACGCATTGAGGGTTTGGGTGATGGGCTTGAAATCTCGACCACCACTTTGCCTCTTTTTGAAACCCGTCGACTGTCGCTGGCCGTTTCCCGAGGAATCTCCGGTACAGCACAATCCGTAGCTGCTCTTCATTTCAGCTTCGCGTTTTAAGCAGTTTGAACAAAAAAAAAATACTCGTACTGCTTGATTCTTTACCAGCCCCATAATCTCCATAAAATTGTAATGCCTCCTCCATAGGAATCAACTGATCTGTAACAGTGGCAGCATCGGAGCGGTTTTTCGAAACCTTTTTACTTCTGATTTCTCTGCGCTTCGGAGTCTTCAGGGACTTCAGAGAAAATTCTGAGTTATACTCAGCGACATCATCCCTTTCATCCTTCTGCGCAACATCTGGCTTCAATGGCTGAATTCGCTTTCGTGGTGAGCGCGAAGGAGAGCCTGTAGATTTCGTGTTTGTTACAGGAAATGTCGTGACAAAGGTAGTGCGACCTGAGCGAAGGCGTCTTTCAGAGCCATTCTCCTGGTCAATCGCTGATTCCGAAAGTTTTCGTTTGATTGTCATGGGTGCAATTTCAGTACTTCAAAGAGGTGTGTCGTCACAACGCGTCTGTCACGTTCATATGACTTGTGATACGTGACAAATTGAAAGAGCGCCAGCTTCGTCTTTCGCGAAATCGACCTTCATGGGATTTACGGGGTTTGTTTAACGTTTCTGAGAGTCTGTGACAACATTGGTAAGGGTTCTTGACAGCTTGGCCCGATGGGTTAACGCACCAGCTACTGGCCTTCAACTTGTCTGGGATAATTTGATTCTCAATCACAACGTAAGTTATCTTGGAATACTATTAAGTCTATCTTACCACTGACCGTGTTCAAGGCTGTATACCGCGGAAAATGGTATATTTCTTTAAAGTCCTATCGCTCTTCTTTGGGGCAGATACCTTCTTCGTCCAATCAATTCGAGCGTACTATCTATGCCATCACCATGGACGAACATGTCTTCATCATCCTTGAAGATCCAGCAGCGCCAACAAGGTCTGACGTTTTGAGTGCTGCTCCATCTGGACAAGAAATTCCTTATCTCCAGAATCCTTCTCACTATCGAAATACATTTATTACGGTTCGGCCGCCAGGCGGCCTGGAGCAGCTGCTTTCCCAGATCAAAGCAAGATGGGTGCCTGTTAGACAAGCCTCATCCAGTATTAATCCGAGAGTACAATCCCTAGCGGGTGCCAGTGGACAACAATTATCGGTCGACGGATACATATTTTCGATAGGCACTGACTGGTTAGTAAGGGTCGGGAATGTCGTTTTGCCCGGAGGCGCAGTCAAAGGCATGCTCCTTGAAGTGAGTTTTTCTGCACAGGAATTCCTTCATTCATTTATGATTTTCCTCAGGCAGAATATCTTCCCCTACCCGTTCTGCACTCCCCTGTAGCCGACGGAACTGCTGATCTCCTTTCAAACTTACTTGCATCCATTCTCCCACATATCAAAGATGCAAAAACGGTTGCAGTTACAATAAGCGATGCTCAATGGGAAGATGTCCTTTGGGATCGGGAAGAGGAAATCAAGAACCGCACAGCGGAAAAGTCTGAAATTCAGGACGATGATGATCCTTATGCCTGGGACAATGGTGAGGTGATGGAATGGAAGCGCAATGACTGGATCGGTGTCGATAGGGACCGACGGTCTGCCTTCCTTATCATGGGTGCGCTTCGATCAGAGAGCCTCTTGTAATAACTACTGTACCATTTCAATCAATTCGGTCGTCTTCTTGATTATCCCCCTACAGAAGAAATTACCATTTTGTCCAGTATCTGAAATTATGTAATTAATTCTTAACTCTTCAAGGCAGCGTATCCGAGTCACCAGTTCAATGCGGTCTTCATATGTTTCCCAAAATGCTGATATTAATGAGAGGTAGACCACTCAAAACTGAGACCCAAGGTTTTTTTGCTATCCGACGACAATCGACTGCACTACACTTCTATCGAAATCGACAGCTGGAGCTTTATGCCTCTAAGGCAGCAACGCGATTGACCCTCCGACAACTCGTACGGGCTCTGAATTGTTAAACGAGTAATCTTTAATTGATTTTATTGCAGGTCTTTTTTGGACGGTCGATGAACGAAGAGCGTCTTATCAGAGTACGTTCCAAAGAATATTTTTGGAGGTTCATTTTCGCATTGCGGTATTCAAGAGTGCAAATTATGTTCGCACTGAACTGCCTGTCCGAATTGCCCACCGTCTTCAAGATCTTCAGGCTCTGCCTTATATTGTCGTGACACAGGAGAGTGTTGCGAAAATTTATGAAGTGCGTAGCGTTTCATTGGTAACTCTTCCTGTTGCTCACTTCGTGATCAGCTTTACTGGTCAGCTTTTGAAAAGTGGGTTGTGGTTCTTCCCATATAGTCAAATCGAGTTTTACAGCCAGTTTAGACTTCGTCAATATCCACCGATTACAAATGCGAAAGATAATGATCAGTTCTGTGAATTTCTTAGAGGCCTTCTGCATGAACAGTTGAGGTTTTATTACTACAAATCGCCTTGCGACCTGATGTCCATATCCAGTGCTCCAGTAATTCCAAACTTATCACTTGGTTTATCACTGTCATCCCCACATTTGCCTCCCGATAAGCTTGATGCCTTTATGCATCGTATGTTGTTATCTCGCATTTCCCGGCGTGTTTTGGTGGAACATCACATCGCACTATCAGAAGCGTATATCGGGCATGGCGTACGGACGAATGCAGAATCTAACGTTGGAATCATATCCACGGGGTTGAATGTAAAACGCAGTGTGGAACGCTGCGCTCTGCTTCTGAGAGAATGTCCTGTCTGGACGAAAGAAGCTGGAGGTACAAACCCAAACCATTGGCCGGATATACAGGTCGACGGACACATTAACACTAGCTTTGCCTATATCCGTGAACATCTCGAGTAGGAGTTACTTCACTTTATAAAGGTAATCGTTAACGGCTTAAATCAGGTACATTATCTTCGAACTCCTGAAAAATGTCAGTTTGTCAATATGCATTGTGTTTGAAGCTCACCATGACTGTAGTCGATGCATGCCACCTATACGCTCTATAAGGATGCGACCTCCCTACCTTCAGTTCAGGTGACCATCGTCGATAGTGAACATGATGTTGGCATTCGGATATCAGATCAAGGTTGAGGCGTTTCCTTGCACTATCTTTATAATTTCAACCATTCTTTAGGTGGAGGTTTGCGGAATGCCAGAACTCACATAAAGGATGCCTCTGATCTTTTCTCCTTTTCTCATCTCCGGAATGCCGCAAGGTTGGATATTTCCCGCCTTGGTGCGTTGCGAACGGCCAGTGTAAGCGAAAGTGGTTTCCGCGGTACCGTTGATGAACAAGTTGGACAATGGCAGAAAGTCCGGGATTCAGACACAACTCGTTCCATGATTGATGGTACAAATGTGCAACAGATCTTACATCCAAGGATTGGGATTGGTTTGCCTATGAGTTATATCTATGCAACGTATGGCACTCTCTTACCCCGAGCTTATTGTCAGCTTATTTTGCTCCAGATATTTTGGTGGAAGACTAGAGTTAGTTTCCTTGGATGGTTGGGGTCTGTGTCTATGCCTATCAGGTTGCATTTTCGTATTTTCTAAACTTTTTGCCAGGCACGGATGTTTATTTTCGCCTTCCAAAGCTGGTGCGTCTCAACACTAATACGTGAGCATACGTGCTCAACAAGCTCTAGGGAACAAATTTAGAAGGCATCGAAGTTTGACTGCTGAGATTTGACGTCTTAATAATCCACTTACCAATTTATCTATATCATGATGGCAGTGCCAGATGATTTCGCAGAACTGCACCATTATGCTGTGTATGTTGTAGTATTAGATGAATGCATGCCGAACCAAGTGCAAGTAGAAATTCGGCCGCAAAATTTGTATTGAGTTTGACGAACCAATACCCGTTTATGGAATTGTTGCCCGCTGAGGACTTTGTGCTGATATCTATCGTTGTTTGTATCCGAACGTCCATTCTTACTCCCCCATTCTACTTCCTCGTCATCATGGATCCACCAGATGAAGACCTTTTCTCACCACCCCCCTCTTATTCAGAACAATATTTCGACACGAAAATATCTCAAGCAACAGATTTATCTCTACAGAGTTCGAGACGGGAAGCACAGCTAGTTATTGACGAGGATGGTTGGCCCCGCTATGATCCCGCGATGTTTGAAGAGGAATCAACACCATCGATGAAGGGAAAGGAATATTCAGCGACAAGTTTTACCTCTGCTGAATCGTCGGGTGTTAAGAAAAGACCATTACCTGATATCAGCTCGATTAAACCAAGTAACAACGCCGGATCGTCGAATATACCCAAGACTGCTCCGTTACACATTGCCAAGAAGTCGATATCAAAAGCTCAGGAAGCTGCACTGGAGACAAGGACCACTGCTTCACAATTCGCTTCCAACCCTCTCCAGCCAGACCCAGGTTTAACGTTGGAAAACTTTCAGAACACTACGACTAGAAGTTTTTCTGATCATCAGACAGAAGATGTTCCTCTTTACTCCTTTGAATATTCTGGTGGGGTTCCTGATAAAACCGGTGCAACACCTATACCTGAACAACACGCTCGTCAACCCGATTCTTGGTCTGAAGGCCCCGAAGAAACAGAATCGTCTGATACTTTGATGCCCGAACCTTTGAATGTTAACACTTCAACCGGCCAGTGGGATGATTTTCGTCGTTCTGTTGGAGATCTGAAGTATCCTGCTGTTCAGTATCCTGCTGTTCAGTATCCTGCTGTTCAGTATCCTGCTGTCCAGTATCCTGCTGTCCAGTATCTCCCTCATCGCCAGTCAATGCCCCCCCAAAATCTTTCTCGGATAGGCCCTCCTGAACTTCAGCGAAGCCAATCCGCGTCTTATGCCCCTGTGTTATCGCAACCTCCCTACCAACCCCTTGTATCCTTCAATCCGAATATGGCATACGGAGCATCTAGTATGGCGGCGGGGCCACCTCCCACGATTCGCCCGAGACAACCCACTCACAAGGTATCGTTTCCCCTGCAATATGACCCTCATGCATTATACAAGTACGTATTCCAGCGTAGACTACGACTTTGAGATAAGCTTAATTCGTTTCTAGTTCTTCTGTGTCATCGAGACTCAAAACAACACCAATCCAGCCATCTTACTCGTACGTCTGTCCAAAATTTTTCTTCGATTCTCCCTGACCTTGATATATAGGTCGTATCAACAAACTCGGTTGGGGAACAACCAGACCTTCGTACCCACCAATACGCCATTGAATCCAGTGGGACGGCCGATGAGGCACTCGTCTGCCAGACCACTCAGTACCTTTAGCACCATGTCTGATGCGTCATATGGTGGTGCGGTATCGGGTACCCAGTATCCCTCTTATTCGAATCATAGTTCGCACGCAATACCCGAGGACCAACAGTGGTATATTAACAGATGACCCGTTAACTAGCTCTCTTCGAATGTTTCGGATCTTGGATGGATTAGCTCTACCTATTATTCTTGTCAGATGTGACCATGAACACTTTACATAGTTGCCTAATTACTATTGATCCCGATCAACACTGCATCTCGTTCATACGTGTCTGAACCCCGAGAATATGTCTGTCACCCAACCTCATTTGTCGAAACAGCCAATGCAAAGTAGCGGTGCTGGCGATAACAAGCAGTCAGATTGTAAGTACAAATTTTTAGGATGCCAGAAACAATGGTGAACCCCTCATCTTGCAGATGTATACTTCGACAGGAATTTGAAAGGCTTTTCAGCGGGGGTCATGCCGCGTGCAAAAAGCGCGCAACTGAAATTGGAGCACTATTACAAAGTTGCCGTTGATGCTGCCGTCGAACGGAGTACTAGGTAAGTTCAGAGATCGTATTGTGTATGTCCACGATTAGCCATACCATTCCTAAGACGTATCGAGCTGGAGAGGCGTTTGCAAACCGAACACACGATGTCCGAAGACCGTAAGAATAGGCAATTGTTACAGCTGGGCAAAAAGGAGTCCACACACCTACGTTTACACAGGACGAAACTTGGATTAGACGACTTTAGGACGGTCAAGGTCATAGGAAAAGGTGCTTTTGGTGAGGTACGTTGTCACATTTAATTGTAAACTTATGTTACTCAAAATACGATTCAAGGTGAGGCTGGTGCAAAAAGTGGATACGGGAAAAATCTATGCTTTGAAACTCTTGAAGAAAGATGAGATGTTGAAGAATGGTCAAGTCTGTACATTTTTTTGCTCGGAGATCATATTCTCAAAAATTACTAGCTTGCACATGTCCGATCCGAAAGAGATGTTCTTGCAGAATCTGATTCCCCTTGGGTCGTCCAACTTTTTTACTCGTTTCAAGACACCTCACATCTTTATCTTGTCATGGAATTTCTTCCCGGTGGTGACCTCATGACAATGCTGATTAAATACGATACTTTCTCGGAAGACGTCTCAAGATTTTATATCGCGGAATGTGTTTTAGCTATAGAAGCTGTACACAACATGGGATTTATCCACAGGTGCGGACGTCACTAGAAAACTCGATTGACCTGACCGTCGTTAATTTGCAGAGATATCAAGCCGGACAATGTCTTGATGTGAGTTTCCATCACTTCTCCTTCGTATTACGCTACTCATCTACGTACTTCAGTGACAAGGATGGCCACATTAAACTCAGTGATTTTGGTCTTTCGACAGGGTTCCACAAGCAACATGACTCTAGCTATTACCAACGCTTATTAGGGGGCAGTGGACCAAACGGATCCGCTCAGGCAGCGAGAAACAGTGTTATGGTCAATTCAATAAATCTGACGATGTCAAACAAGGATAAAATTACCACATGGAAAGCTAATCGACGGAAACTTGTTGGTGTCTTCTTACCTAAAGAGTTCCTTTACAAACGATTGACTTTTTGCAAGGCATACTCAACAGTTGGAACACCAGATTATATAGCCCCTGAAATTTTTCTGCAAAAGGGTTACGGGAAAGAATGTGATTGGTGGTCACTGGGGGCCATCATGTTTGAGTGCCTTGTGGGATATCCACCTTTTTGCTCTGAGGATTCATACGAGACGTATCAAAAGATTGTTCAATGGCGAGATTATCTTGCTTTCCCGGACGACGTCCACTTAAGTAGAGAAGCTGAAGATCTTATCCGGAGGTGTGCTACATCGTTTTTCGAACTCAATATGGTACTGATCATTGATAATGTCAGACTTTTGACTTCGTCAGACAGAAGACTGAATGTGAACCAGATTAAAAGCCACTATTTCTTCTATGGTGTGGATTGGAACTCGATTCGTCAAATCGAAGTCCCAGTTGTACCATACCTGCGGTCAATCACTGACACCTCCTACTTCCCAACGGATGATTTGGATCAAGGATGTGACAGTGTGCCAGCTGATCCTTGCGCAGCTGGAAAGGATTTGGCCTTCCTGGGGTTTGTGAAATTCCAAGTTGTACTAACAATCATGATCTGACTGTTGATCAACCTTGTAGATACACATTCAAAAGATTTGCAATTTCGTAGAGATGTTTCTTGCTGGTCCTCTCATTTGATATCTGGGGTCTACTTTCTCAATGCCAGGAGCTTAATTTGCGTACCTGTAGTCAACTACTCCCCGAGTACTCAACCTTTGTGAAATCGATACGCCAATTCCGATATTTTCCTTGTTTGCCTGAGAGATAGGTTTGATATGCCGCACAACTGTCTTGAGCAGTATTTTAAGGCACAGGTAAGAAGACTCGTTCGGGAGAAACGGTCCGGACCATCAATTAATTTTCCCGAGTCTAACTTTTTGAAAAAGTACTTTATGTCGGCTTCAACGACTCCAAATGCTTTCGCCGGTCTGTGGACCTCGCTACCTACTCCTTTGACGGAATGGATGTCAGTAATATTTTCTCAAGTATAGGCTGCTGTGAACTGAATTTGCTTTAGTTTAAATGTTATTCAGTCTATGGGATACCAGGAAATGACTCCAGTGCAGGCATCTACTATACCGCTTTTCATGAAGCACAAAGATGTTGTAGTGGAAGCAGTCACCGGTTCTGGCAAAACTCTTGCATATGTTGTCCCCGTCCTGGAACGACTCATACGCACGAAAACACGGCTGAAAAGTGAAGAGATTGGAGCGTTGGTAATTAGCCCAACAAGGTGCACATGGGATATACTGCCTTTTTTGTCTTCTTCACAATTTCAACTTACAGGGAATTGGCCTCTCAGATTCATTCCGTCTTCGTTCACTTCCTGAAATCTCAGCCAGAGCAAGTGAACAGTTCTCCATATCCCGACCCTTTGCTTCTCGTTTCCTCAGAACATTCTTCTACAGCGCAAGATGTTCAACGATTTCTATCCAGTGGTGCCGACATAATCATAGGTACGCCTGGAAGAATTGAAGAATTCCTGCTAGGAAAGGGGAGGAGTTCGGTCAATGTGAAAGCACTGGAGGTTTTGGTATTGGATGAAGCCGATAGGTGTGTCCACATGTATTGGGTTTTTGCTTGGACACCGTCTGAAAACAGAATTATCAGGCTCTTAGATCTAGGCTTTGAGGCTACGCTCACTAAGATTATGGCGCATTTACCAAAGCAGCGGCGAACTGGTCTTTTCAGCGCCACGATGACAGATGCTGATGCTTTGTCTGAACTTGTTCGAGTGGGTCTACGAAACCCCGCCCAAATTATTGTCAAAGTTCAAGCGAAGAAAATCTCCACGGGAGCCGCTTTAGTGCATAACCCTCCATTTCAGGTCGTAGAAGAGAGAAGGACGCCTGCTAGGTAAGTCCCTTCGATTTTTGCGATGTATTCATTTGCAAGCTAACTGGCTTCAGTTTGCAGAATTACTACATTAGCTGTCGGTTTTCCGAGAAACTAGTTCAACTTGTTCGAATACTCGAATTCGAAATTTCAACAAAGCAATCGTCTCACTTTATCATTTACCTTGCGACTTGTGCATGTGTTGATTACTTTTACAAGGTAATTTTAGACTTGTGGACAGTGCAGGGTTTTCTGAGTCATCTGTAGATATTACCTGTTATCGCGAAAATCAACATCAAACTTTTTTCGCTCCACGGCAACCTCTCTCCATCTGCTAGAACGAGTACATTAAAGGCCTTCGCTTCTTCTATTCCTTCCCCGTTAAACCCTTCAATTCTTCTTGCGACAGACGTAGCTGCTCGGGGACTTGATCTACCTAATGTCGACGTTGTCATCCAATATGATGCACCAACTGACACGAAAACTTTTTCTCATCGATGTGGGCGAACTGCAAGGGCTGGACGAGCTGGAACGGCTTGGATATTGCTTTCAGGAAGAGAAGTTGAATTCTGTGGTGTGTATCTATTTGACTGCTGAATCCCATCGTTGTTAGAACTACACCATCTAGATTTCCTGAGCGTTCGAAAAATTCCCATTAAAAATTGGCCTTACTTGACCAAAGATGGTGAAATCTTGATGGACGATGGGTCTGAAGATCCTGACGGGAACGTGTACCTGCAGCAGATCCGTTCCAAGTTGATGACTGACAGAGCCCTTCATGACCAAGTATGTTTTTCTCCTGTTCCCAAACCTGATATCGTAACATTGATAATCTTTTTTGTGTAGTCAACGAAGGCATTCGTCTCGTTTATTCGTGCATACTCTAAACATGAGGCCTCGTATATTTTTCGGGTAAAGGATTTGGATATGGTTGGCATTGCCAAAAGTTACGGGTTGCTGCGCCTCCCTCGCATGCCTGAATTAAGGAATGCTAATCGAGAGGGATGGGAAGATTCTGATATCTCGGCAAGTTCTGTCATACACCTCATACCTCAACTCTGACACTAAAGCTGTAAAGTGGGATACATTTTCATACGCCAATGCCTCGCAAGAGGCAAAACGGGTTGCAGTCGCGAGTGAGAAAGAAACAAATCAGAAAGAAATAAAGCTTAAAGCAGATAAGAGGATAGATTCTGCTTGGAGTACTCAAAAGGCAAGAAAAGAAATACGGCATAGACGACAAGAGAAGAAAAAGTTGAAAAAGACGTGGCTGAAGTCCCAGAATTCTGGTTCAACGTCCGCTTCTAATATAAAAGTCATTGGAAAGCGTGCATGGGATGAAACTGGTAACGAGAGGGAACAGGACTCCGATGACTGGGCAGAGATTGTTCGTGAAGAAAAGATGGCGAAGCGTTTGCGCAAGGGAAACATTTCTCAGAAGGAGTTTGACACCGAATTTGGGAGCTTGGACAGATGATCGAATTCTGGAACCCTATATTCTTTGTTCCTACTACTTATTTTTTCAATAAGAATGGAAGCTGGTGGAATTGGTGCATGTCCATAAAATGACTTGTAAATGCCAGTGAACAATGTAATGTAGAGTTCAAAGGCGCCGAATCACACTGGCAAAATGTGCCTGGCCTCTAGACTGGCCTATGTATGAAGGTGCTACATGAAAATTTATTTTTCTTGGATTGAAGCTCTATGACTGAATAAATTGGAGTAATTGTTCCTAGAGTTAAAAGTACTTATGAATTGGGAGAATTAAACAAAAATTGAGATCAGAAAACCTGTTGGTCTCAAAAAGTGTGAAAAACCTGGTCACTGACATTACTACACTGAAAACTTCCAATTTTGCAGAGTTCAGCCTTGCTGTATGTGTCGTATCGCCGCGAAAGGGAAAACCGCCTTGCAACTCAGGTTTCAATGATAAGGCATATGTGGATGGTTTATGACTTTCAGAAACAACTATGAAATATAATTAGACAGGACATAATACATGCATATAGTGAGGTTTCCAGGATTATCAGGTAGCCTTCTGAATGCGGAGTGAGGGTTCCATCTATTAAATCGGGTAAAAGAAATACACCTGCAAAGATCAACCAATTACTCACCATCTCGACAAATACAGGTAAAAGCTGTGGAATGAATTTCAATTCTGGAGGTTTCGGTTTCTGTTCGGGCTTCTTTTTCAGTTCCATGGGTGGTCTTAACTGTCTATCCTGGTTTTGTTGCTGCTGCTGAGCAGTGCTCTTGGATGGCGTGGGTTGTGGGTGATCAGTGGGGCTAGGAGGGAGTGGCTTCGAAGGAAGAGGTTTGGGCAGGGAAGTATATGCACTTTTTGGGATGGGAGGTACAGGTGGCGTGTTACTCCTCTGCGATGACCCATTCCTGAGTGATATTAAGGACCTAACTCCTTTCAACGAGAGAGATCGATGACGTCGAATAGGTTGCTGCGGCGTAGCCACCTGGACTGGGTCAATTCGACTATGCTGCTTCGATTGATGAGGGTGCTGAGAGTTTTTCTGGGGCGGCTGCTTCATTTTTAGCAGGGTGGATGATGTTACCGATGACTCCAGCGACTGCTCTGCCCTATGATGTTGATCCTGGATCTCATTCGAACCACTTTCGCTATTTGTATCCACCTCAGACGAGTACTCCTCGCTGCTGGACTCGTCGTCAGTCATTTGAGCCGCAAGGTCGATTGCATCTCCAGAAAGGAGTTCGCCAAAGTTTACCTTGTCGGCGAGATCGTTCAACAACTCCTGCGTGAGTTCGTCTTCCCTATCCGCGTCCGAGTTTCCATGTGCTCGGCCGAACCGTCGTCTAAGTTTTTCCTCATATAATACCTTCAGCTTGTAATGATACAATGCCATTTTATCGATTTCGGAAACGATCTGTTCTCGTTCTTCACCAGTGTGGGGCAAAAGAAATTCGAGACTAAGTGATTCACCAAGACCTTCGCGAATGACGGTAAGAGAGAGTTCTATCCAGTGCATCAAATCGTTGAAGAGTCCTTCCCCTTTAGAGTGGACATTATGAACGAAAGTATAAAACGCTTGTTCGTGTCGTTGGATGAGGTCGATGAACATTTGCACTGTTGCGATCATGTCATCTTGACTAACTGGGAGGAGGTGACAATATGATACGAAGATGACACAGGCGACTCACGATCTTCCACTGCTTCTACTGTCCGGATGAGATCTGTGATGAAGTTCTGCAGATCGCTCAAAGAATCTGCGATATTTGCGGCTCGATAGACTTGCGCTAAAGGTGTGTAGAAAATAGTCAAGATATCCTTCAGCAAATCTGCAGTGAATCCCTGACGTGCCAGATCGTAAGGCTGTTCAAAAGCAGTAAACACAAAGCATTACCTCAAAGATCAAATTTATCAAATCTTTCCTATCCTTCAACTTAGAATACAAATCCGCAAGGACTTTCAAATCCTCAATCAGCCAGGCGTCCTCGTCCTGCGGTCCTTCGTCATCATCAGAATCCTCCAAACTCTCACGGAGTTTCAGGTACAGTGTATGGGCTTTGTGTGCCCGAGAAAGCCGGTGCATCTGGCTACGCGATAGTACTGGCGGCTCTGCAGACCTCAGAATTATGGTGATGATGTCCATGTGCTCTGATTCTATGGATCGCATGATCAAAGGTATGTACGAAAGGGAGTAACACATGTCCTTACTTGCGTCATTCTTGAACATAGTCTGGATATCTCGAGGAGCGTATACAAATTGGTGGATTTTGGCACACATAATCGGATCTTCAACCTTATCCGAGACAGCCACGATTTCTTCTTCGAGATGTTTAACCTCCTCTGTTAACGAAGTCGTGAACATCCTACCATCGAAATAAATAAATAAATAAAAACATCAAGACGAATAGAATAGGATCTTGCCTTTGGAGCAAGCTCTTCCCACCAAACGGAGTTGCAAGGAATAAATCCAAGACATCTTGGGGAAATATAAATTCGAGGTAGTCTCAAGACAAGCGTATCTCGTACTCCGTATCATTGCAACAGGATTGGTGACTCTCACGGCGCCTTTGAGCAACAAGTAGGGCATTAGCCCGTGGATTCGCTTGAGACTTGCAAAGGTTACCGATGCGTCGTCAGACGCTAAAAATACTTGATAGACAGTGGATGCCAATCTAGTCATTATCAACAACAACCAATGAAGATTTTTTATCAAGATGGAAGACTGACGAAATGCGTGCCCATTCTATAACGGACTGATAGTCTGGAGGCAGGTTTCGAATGTTAGGCGTCTCCTTGACTACTGCAAAAACGCGACTGAGGCCATCTACCGAAAGCCAATTTTATCACCAGTCTTTTTTAAATAGAATTCAGAATAACCTTTGTCCGTAATGTCACCTTTGAGACTCTTGACGGCGACTCTTAAACCGTCAATCCGATTTGCAATTTCCCTTGCAAATGTTTTGCGACCTTCTTCACGTAATCTATCAACCTCTTCTCTAAGTTTGGTATCCTCTAATTCGTGTAGAGTGAGAGATATGGACCCAGACAATAGAAACGAACGAATAACGGGCGATGAAGCAACAGTTGAAGATAATAAGGAATGAAGATAAGACCGGAGGGTAAGACGATTCTTCTCACGAACCAAACGAGAAGATTTCGGTGTAGTGTGATTGAGCGACATATTATTGTGATCAGAGTTGTTGAAAGCCAAATAATTTTGACTTGATGGTAACGAATCTGGCGAACGTGATGAAGTAGGTGATACGGCTGGTGCATTTGCATAGGAACGATCTTTGGCGGGTGGAAGTCGGATATCCTCCTCTGGGTGAGCTCTGATTAGCTGGAATCCGTTGTAAGCGACAGAGAAAACTGTAAAGGGTGCGAACATGCCTCCTGGTAGAGAGTCCTAAAGTCACCATATCGCCTAGAAACATAAACATCGGGGTAGCGTGCGCGTCTAGTTCTAATTATAAACTCCTATGGGCAAGTTTTTTAAGGTAATCTATTTGACGGAAAGAGATGAACAACTCACATCATGACCACGACTACGGACACGCCCTTTGTCTATCACTGTACGCACAGTTACAATATTTACTTCGAAAGTATCCTTCGACTTCGTTGGGCGTCTACGACGCTGTTCCGACAGCACCTCGAGCCTGTTTAAATCGGCTTGTGTTAGACGGACGACTTCTTCGGGTTCAACGAGTTTTGTCGCGGAGCCCAGAAAGTGGGCTAAATTTCGTTCTAATTTTTCAATGATCTTCTTGTGGGCAAATTCTTCATCTTTCTCGTCATCTAGTACAGACGTCCGGGAGAGATTTCTGGACAGGAGAGCCGCCACAAACGGTTGCAACTTCTGTGAATAGAAGTCCTTGGGCGCAGTCGCCAAAAAAGGAAATGAAAGTACAAATTGGCGAAATATATACTTCAAGAAAGGAAGATCAAGCGGAGGTGCATCTTTAGGTAAAACAGAGAAAGGCTGTCCGAGATACGACAGCGTTGAAACATGAGGGGGACCAGCAGCTGTGATAAGATTGAGTTCGCGAGTAACTTGGAGATGAATGAGAGCCTTCTTCAAGTAATGGGCTCGAATGGGCGTAAGAACTGTAATCTTCTTAGCCTTCTCGCTTTCGTCGTTGCCATTGTCGTCGGGCAGAGCGACGGGATCGTTGGAAGATGACATGCTCAGAGTTGTGCTGCGCCAACGAACGTCATCTGCCAAATTCGGTCTAATCAAGACTGTTTGGCTATGCTTGGCCGATTGACAATTTCGGAAATTTTGGCTTTCCGCCAACTTTCCCGCCGTGGGTTTGATCAGACTTGTTTTAATCCTTCGAGTTAATTTGAGATCTTTTTTTTGGGGCCAGATGCCTTTGTGAGAATCTAGGCCATCGGAAACATTGGATTATAATAAATTCTGTAGAAATATATATAATTCACTTCGGTTTCTAAGTTTCTAGATTTCGAGGATTTAAGAATCCTCGAAACCGCTCGAAACCGGACCTGAAATGATGTTTTGCTGGTGACTTGCAGTGCGTTACTAGAGGTTTGAAGCGAATACCAAAATTGGATCGAATCCTAAAGGGATGATAAGAGGAATTCAATAAATGATATAAGGTTTTCTTCCTTATATAAGTCATCTACTGAAAAAACAACTTCTAAAAATGGACTCAAGTTACTTGAAGCGATGTCATTGCATATTAATTTCTTTATTTTTTCAATGACTGCCATATTTACTCGCTGAGTAACCCGTACATCTTTATTGCTCTATCCTTTTGGTATGTTCACGATTTTCAAAATCTCTTTCAGACACAGCCACTGACAGCAGGCGCCAAACTTTATGTAATAAAAACTTTACTTCACAGCAGCGCCAACCGGTATGATATATGATATATATTCACAGAATGTATACCTCAGATGCCTCAAAAAATGAATTGAAAGTCTAGGCTCAGGCCCAATACATTCGATACCTGGCAAGCACTGCTGTTCGGGATCATATCAGGATATATGTCTTTACGGCAGGTGTTCATATGAAAATCCTAAGAAATTGTCGGTAGGCACGCCTCCAGTCGATCAGCTCCGAGTCTGTGTTCTAACCTTCATATCTACCTTCCGAACCAAACGCTAAATGAAAGGGTCTGTGGGTATTCGCCATTCTCTCAAATTGCGCGTTCGACCCGCAGGAATGTTCTCTTCCATCGTCAGCCGCTCGTTCCAAATTTAAAATAAGACTTACGGTATGATAAGCACCTCCTAGCTTGCTCAAAGTATAACGCACTTTTGTTCACAATATACCGTAGATGTGACTGTTGATTTTCCCGGAACTACCGTGCACAATTTAAATGACAAGAGGACGGATTGGTCTGTGAACATCTGGCGTGAGGCACCCATATAACTGATGTGACAGCGGACGATACTGAGACATGCCGCTTGGCAATTTCCAAGAAATTGAGGGGTGCGGCAGCCGTGTTTTCTCAAGGATATGAAAAATGGTATCAATGACTTTGATTGGCCTAGGTTCCATTCAATGCTCACAGGGGGGTATCGTTCCCTCTCTGTCGCATCACACGGGGGTGGAGCACTGTATTTGCGACACCCTCTTCAACTTTTGAAGTGTGTTCACGTCGCGTGTAAATTGCCCTGGGGAATCAGGATCTGGATGCCTAACTTCCTGGTTCTTATCCTTAGAACTACGTTGGTACACTAGATTAACGGCACCAAAAGTGACCGATTGGAGCCGAATGGTTGGTCAACATCAGGTTGAAAAGTTGAGGAGATACATAATAAAATGACGAAGTATCCAGGGACAAAGTGAGGAGGCTCGTGTAGTGATCGTATGCCTAAACAAGGGGCGTGCTAGAGTGTGCTTCTAGCTGAGGAAGGTCGTGGCATTGAATTCCTCGCATGGCGGAGATCTATAACAATACCGGTGCGTGTAATATTAGGACGTTATAACCACTCGGTTTACTGAATTTTAAATGTGCCCTGCGCCTGCAGCGCAGTGCCGGTTACTTCGGATTGGACGTCAACGCGTCACGGGCCAGTTGGAATTTTCCCTAGCTCATATTCGAGCTGAAATTCTGTCCGGCCCCCACCCGAAATTCTCGTCGCAGTGGTAAAACTTGTTTCCCCATTATATAATTGCTTTATTTATCGCTCCCACAGAGATGGAGCTCTGGGAAATAAGACCTCCAACTCACGAAAGTTATAACCCCGGCTTAAATTTAACTTAAAGAGGCTCAATCCATAGATAAAACGGCATGCTTGCTCGATCGTTTTCTTTTTTACAACCTCATGTTCCAGCGGCTAAAAGTATATTGATTTCAAATACCAATTGAGGAAAAGTCACCGATCAAAATAGGTTTAATACGTTTGCGTGCAGCCGAATTGGATTACCACATGTGCTTGACCTCAACGTCAAGTGTTTGTGGAGAGAAACAAATTTAAAGCCAGACGTTCTGACGTTGTAATTCATAATCAACTTGACAGAACGAAAAATTGGTCTAGGTCCCTCACGCCGGGCCATGCATTTGAGCTATTCCCGCCATTGGTTATCACAAAAGAAAAAGCAGCCTATTCCAAATGGATCGGACCTATAAAAAAAAAAACAAAAGAAACCTTTACATAAAATTATTTTCGAGTCGCCAAAGTTTGCCGTTTTTCAACCTGGCAGTCTGGCGGTCGTCTTCTAAGTACAGTCGACTCCCTCTTAACCCATACCCCCTCGGTGGACAGTCCAGCCTATGGGTTATGAGACGTTATGGGTTATGAGGGTGCAAATTTGGCTGAAGTTTTGAATTTGGTACACACAGGGGTCATAGCTTGAGGTATGGGTTAAGCAAGGGGTTAAGGAGTCGACTGTAGTTCAATAAATTTTGAAATCTGTGCTGGCAGCCTAATTTTTTTCCATGATTGTCTTCAGTTTGTGATAAGGATATCAGCAACCGATATTTTGTGCACGCGCAAACACGCAAACTCCGAGTCCGGCGCTGACTTGACTGTCATGGCTTCCACATGCAACGGAAAACAAGCAGAGCAATGGTTTTAATGTGGAAATTAAACTTGATAGTAACCTGGCAGACACCACAACTCAAGAGAACCGAGAAGTGAATCATCCTTTTTTTTTTTTTTTTGGAAGGACATCCAGATAGTTGGAATTTCTAAATTTAGCAGATTTGATGTCAGGGGGTTTATGCATGCCTTAATTGGGATATTTTCTGCAGGTGTGTGACCAATGTCACACGTTACCAATTATAAATTCTAGCCTTATCCGCACACAACTTTATTCAAAAGAGCTGGTTTGTATACGCAAAATACAATGTACATAAATTATAGTCGGATGGGGTGCCCTACTTCAATGGATTCATATGATGTAAAAAGGGGTTGAAAAACGGTACCGGTGTGTACAGTTTCCCGTGCAGGGTTTTGTGGGTCCAAGTCCGTTCCCTTACTTACACTTCGGGGTTATCAGTATTTATATGCCATTTATATTTGTTTCCTATTGTTAATTAAGTGTTTAAAATGTTGAATAGGC
>QDKV01005213.1_pt1 | contig 35648 bp, 44 predicted proteins | sample 1861101 | NCBI WGS metagenome assembly QDKV01 (sample SAMN04275158, study PRJNA302643) | Fungus metagenome, whole genome shotgun sequencing project. | isolation source: fruitbody | host: Mallocybe terrigena | place: Sweden | collected 2013 | reverse complement strand
GCGGGCCAGGTATTGAAGGAGTAGCAGTGCGAATGCATAGCCTTAGACTGGCCAGATTACCTAGCATTAACTCTGCTGACAGTCGAGACAAAAGGTATGTGATGTCACCTACCTTATTTGTCCATTACAAATTTCGTCATTGACTTGTTGAAAAATTCCCAGGCGTTACCGAGTTATTATCAAGTTATTATGATTCCTTCTTGGAACTTTATACAGCGTATCCCCTAATTCCGGTAGTGGTGACCCAGAATTATTTCCAGAAAGTGTGAATGGCATCCGAACCATTGTCTACTATGAGCGACAAGGACGCCAGCGGCGGTTTTCAGTTTCTCGAATTTTCCAACCTTTTATTTTGAAGGAGATGCAGTTTATGCAGAGCAGTATCGGATTCCACTTCGATTATGACTTCTCGATGTGAAAAACGAAACGTCAGATTCAGATAAATATACCCCTGCTCCCATGTTCTGTGTTTCACAAATGTGAGAAGCATGAAATCAATTTGCAATGCGTGCCTGCACTCAAGCTTAAGAATCTACTTTTTCACTTTGGTCATTGTGCAATGGGGGTACACATGATTTGCCTTTCCTCAGAGTTGGAGCTGATTTCGAGTGTTCCGTATTTCAAAGTAACCTGCTTGCTACTCGGGCCACACTTCAGAGCAGATGAATAGGAGGTTACCGGTTAAACATTAGACATTAAACAGCCACCTGCTACGGTAGTCGTCGACGTTCGTCGTCGTGGGAGCCCGCTCAATTGGGTTTCATTTTCAACTTCAATCGGATAAATTACGAGTAGCAGGGTTCAGCAGGAAGCAATTTTTTTTTTGGTTGGCATTGGTGGGATCAATAGATTCAGAGACAATTACAATTTCCGACTGGTGTCGGTAACAGGTTGACGCAAACTGGAAATAATGTCGTCGAGATGCAACTTGAATAGTGACAGCCCAATTCGCAGACCCTAATCAGTAGCAACTGCCGCAGTCGCCACAGCAGCAATCTTGGCCTTGTATTTCTCCTCGTCGATGCCTCTCTCGACTTTGTAGACCACGGGGTTGAATGCAGCAAACGTGAGGCCTTTCGTCTTCCTGATACGAGATTCCCATCCATCTGGGATCCGTTCTTCAATCAGTATGGACTCTATGTCGTTGACACGTCCTCCGAATATAGTGAGAAAGCCTGAAGCACTGTCGTCAATAATTGAGCTGACAAATTAATTTAAATGGCTGAGACAAAACACACTTGGAGCTGCCAACGAGTTTATGGGCAAGACTCAGGGAGAATTCGGGGTTTGTGGCTCGAGCTTCGACGCGTCTCTTGGCAGAATATTCAGAGATGTCCTTGGGTGTGAGGAGTGCATTGCCATTATCGTCCTTTCCAGATGCCAATGCAAGAAGTTCTTTGATGAACGGAACATGAGGTTTTGCTTGAGATGAAACAATCCCAGTATCTTCACCTTTGATAACAACTTAGACGATTAAATCAAGGGATCATTGAACTAATGCGTACGAGTCAGGGACGCATCGTGCTCGATGCCGTTATGGAGGTCGAGATCAGACAGGTCGAAAGTGTCCTTGTAGAAATTCTTCTTTAACATATTCGCAGCCAAGTTGGGCACAAAGAAGGTGAAGCTCGGTGCAAAGTTGTAGGTAGCGTTGAGCTTGTGAGGCATATCACTGAATTTGATGTTTTTGCCGTCGCGTGGAATGATCCCTGAAGAAAACTCAGAATTCGGAGAGTATGTAAAGGTTCATAGGACTTGCCGTGGTTGGCCATCGCGTTTAACGCGGGACAACAGCATCGAATGTCGCCCTCCTTCGGAGCGATATACTCAGGCCACTTTCCTCCTGCTCCTGGCTCTCCCTCTGGAGTGACACTCCCTATCTTCCGTTTGGGCGTCACGACATTGACGATCTCCAATCCAAAGTCCCAAGTAAAGACGGCGACAGTCTGAATTGCCCTTAGGATAGGTGTTACGATGAGCATAGTAGTTGGAATAGGGAAAGATTGTGAGCGAAACGGGGCCTTTCCTTGGTATGGTCCATTTTATATATATAACTCGACAAAAGATAAGAAGCGGCTAGGGAAGCGAGTTGTGTACCCAGTTTTCCCAAGATTCCAAGCAGGCTGCCAAGGTCGCATGGAGATATGGGTATGTCGCAACATTTTAGGTTTGTGGCATCCGGAAATTGAAGTTTAAGTAGTAGGGATAGAAAGGGGTGCAGAATTTTCGAGTTCTTGATAAAACGGCTACGCCGTTTTGAAGAAGGGCAAAGATCATGAGAATGCAACGCCAGTCTTGCTGGAATATAAATCATTATCATAGTCAAAAAAAATTAAAATTGTTACGATCATATACTCACCCGTTCAATAGGCTCGTGACCAACCGTTTGCGGTGCCGCTCGACTCGCTACTTGATGAGGGTTTGTTGGTGCAAACTACTGAATGTCGACGAAAGGTTTTGACGATGATCTATGCAAACGAAACACCAGGTTAGTGGTCAGCAAGTGAAACACAATTTCTAAACTTACCTTAAGTTCCGAATTAACACAGACCATGCTGCGATCTGCCGCCGATCAGTAAATCCTGGTTTTGGTATATACCTCGACATAGCGTGGGTCCCCTTAAATATACCTTGACATAGTGTGGGTCCCCTTAAATATACTGTGTGTACCTTCCATACCAAAACCAGGATTTACTGATTAGCTTTGGTCTGCTGCTCCATCGCAGAATTCACACAAAGGGGCCAACATTTGGGATCATTGATAAAGAGCTGAAGGAAGCAATTATTAATTGGCGAAAAGAGATTTGGTCTCGGGATTTTGGAGACGGCCCTGTCGACAATGAGTCTCTTTCCTCATTTGGCCTTGAATTGGCACGTGCACCTGAGATAGGGGTTATTTGTCCTAATTTGGAAAGTAATTTCACGACAGTACGTTGACATTTTGTGTACGGCCTCCACTTCTTTGAGCTCAGAAAGACCACCTGCCCCCAGTTTGGGCGAGTTTCAGCTTGTCAGATCGGTTGGACTCATAGTCCAACAGGAGCCAGTTGGTGACTGTTTTGTCATTTCGAACGTCGAGGTAAGCTAAAATTCAGAGCCGCAAGATATATACATAAGATAGATGCCATTCAGCAAATGTCCAACAACGCATACACCGAATCCTGGCTCGTTGGGCCCCAATCCACTAAATTCTACACACGCACTTACTCGCCACCTTCCCAGCCCAAAGCCGTCGTCGTATTCCTTCACGGATTTGCAGAACATATTGGTCGTTATACCCACTTTCATCCCTGGCTCGCTGCAAAGGGAATTGCGGTATTCGCGTATGATCAGCGAGGGTATGGTTTGACTGCACAGGACAAGGGAGGGAATAAGAGTAGAGACAGTGCCTATGGCAAGACGTCGTGGAAAGAGCAAATGGACGACATTGCGTGGGCTGTTCAACATGCAAGCAAAACATTTGAAGGTGTTCCGTTATTCTTGATGGGTCATTCTATGGTAAGTCTGGTATTATCAACGTGTCTACATTTTAATTTCATTGCCAACGAATTGTCCATAGGGAGGTGCAGAAGTTCTTGGTTTTGGGTCTCAGGGATCTGGAGGTTCAAACGCGTCAACGCTCAAATCCCTCTCGGCAATCATCTCAACTAGCCCCTTCATTCAGCAGACCCATCCAGCACCCAAGATCTCGAAAGTGGTTGGCGGAATTCTTAGCAACGTCGCTCCAGGATTCCTCGTTCCTGCAGGGGTCAAGGCGGAACATTTGTCGCATGATCCTGCTGTCTTCGCCGCTTACACCTCAGATCCACTTGTGAAGATGGCGGGATCACTGAAGGCGTTGCACGACATGTTATCACACGTATGTATTCTTTGTGTCATCCTTTACGAACAAAACTAATTGCTTTGTCAAGGGCGATTGGCTGTTACGCACCGGCCACACTCAATGGCCAAGGGATACTCCCGTCAGTTTGTAAACCATATTCATGATATTATGATTATCTGACATTTTCACAGGTGTTCATTATCCATGGAAATCAAGACCTGGTCAGAATTCACTTTACTGCACTATATCTTGCTTAATCTGATATCCTTCGTTAGGTAACCTCTTACAAGGCATCGTTGGGATTCCACGACCAGCTCGCGGAGGGTGTCCATAAAAAGATATACATTTTCGAAGTTCATAATTTTACTTCTATCAGCATTCGGTGCACATACTGATCAGATTTTAGGGAGGTTATCACGAGCTACAGAACGAGCCAGATGGTGTCAAAGAGAAGTTGGCAGATACAGTCATTGGATATATCGAAGAACAGCTTTCCAGCATCAATGCAGAAAGTTCAGGGTCTGAAGCTGCAAATGCTGTGGCGACAAGTGAAACTGCTGCTGAAGGTAGCACTCCAAAGGCGAATTTGTGAACAACTCTTTGGCGTCAATTTTTTTAAAACTTGCATATTGTGGTCATTACTGTGGTTTATGGATAATTAGTAGGGTCCCAGGCCCCTTTCCAATGATAATTTCGGTTCTATCCTAAAACCAACTCGACAAGCCGGCTAAGGCCAAAAAGTTGTAGCGCATATATGCAGTCCCTAATATCCTGCTGCACCAGGGGCAGTAGATCCCTCCCTCTTCAGCCTCAACAACACTTCTTTGAACCTAGAAAGGTCCGTCGTACCGGGACCAGTTCGTGCGATAGTTTTGCTCTGTGAATTCTGAAGTTCAATAAGGTTGCAAATTCGCTCCCAAGTTGTGCCTGTTGACAAGGAAGCTTGCAGGTCAGCCAAAAACTCGGCCTCGGTGTTCCTGCAAGCGTAAGGCAAACACAAATGAACATCTTCGTCAAAAAAAAATATGAACAACAAAAAACGGACTTGTTATCACGAATACTCCTCTCCTTTTTCTTGGCATAGTTCTCATAAAACTCTTCGATATCGCGTTCGGCAGTGGCGATGGTATCTTCCCGACGACGCTTGGAGGCTTCGTCCCGTGCTTTGATTTCTTCTTGTTGTTTTTCACGCCATTGTCTGGAACGAAGTGATGTCGTCGAAACTAGAAATGAAAACAAAATGAAAAGACATACCTAATAGCCTCGGGCTCATCTCCGTCAATGGTTTGAGTCAGGATTGGTGTAGAGGAAAGTCCAGAGGGTTGAGGCTGTGGTGCAAATGTTGCAGGCGGATAAGTTTGCTTCGATGTAGGACCCTGCAAAAGGAAAAAAAAATAAAAGTGTAAGGACAATAATATTTTATGGTTTGGGAATTAGTAAAAAAGAAAACGTTCAGATACAGGTGAACGAACGAAGACTAATATAAATGGAAAAAAAAAACCGAAAACTGACTTGCATCAAAGGGACATCAATCTCAGGAAACTCATTCTCGAATTTCTCAAGTTCATCATCTCCAGTAATCTTCACAGGTGACTGGCTAGGAGCGGTATCAAAGTCATGAAACGAAAAGCCGCTCGTTGTACGAGTGTCACCACCAGGCGAAGTGGGGAACGTGGGGACGTCGTCCAGCGATATGTCGGGGAATGCTGACACAGCACGGTCAAAGTCAAACTCGTCGGTGTTTTTACTGCCAGAAAATGAGGAGAAATCAGCACCGAAAAAGTCGCTCATGTTGTTGTTGGGATTGAGGCGCACAGTGACGAGGCTGTCAGCTGATCGTGACGTATTGTGACCCTACAGATTGAACTCGTGAGAAGTATTTCCCTCTCTCAGAATCCGAAATGTCTATTCCACAACTTCATTGCCGACAGAAGGCATGCCTCTGAACATCCCGGGCATTCTTGTGCCCTTTCAGTTATTAATTTATCCTAGGCTTGTGATTCCCTCAATTGTGGTGAAAGGTGCTGCACGATGTGTTTTTTTATTCAGAGAACTGTGTTGACCACGAATTGGATAGGAAGATATCCGCCAGCTAGACTTTCCCGCCTTGAAGAGAGCAGGCTATCGAGGTGCGGTGTTTGACAAAGATAACTGCTTGGTCAGTTTTCTTCTCCTTGGTCGTCTGGACCTTCTCAAAAAAAACCATGATTTGACAGACACTTCCGCATCGTGACACTCTTGTACCAGGTCTGGAGGTATGAACAGTTAACTCTTTCTCGTCCCACTGCAGTTATAGTCTGTCATTCGCAGGAATCATGGAAGTCTTGCCGAGAAACCTTTGGTGAAGGAAATGTCCTGATTGTAAGCAATTCTGCTGGAACAGGGCTCGACGCTGGTGGGATTCAGGTCAGTTTAAAATAAACAACCAATTTCGATCGTTCGATTTGATATTCTTGAGGTTTTACACTAGTCAGAATCAGTGCAACACCACCTCCAAGTCCCCGTTCTTTTTCATAAATCCTTCAAACCAGCTTATTCCTGTATAACAGCCATCCGTACCTATTTTTCTTCTCTTCCTTCACCGATATCTCAGGACGAGTTCATTATCGTTGGCGATCGCATTTTTACAGACGTTGTGATGGCAAACAGGATACGCATGCAACGCAGTGGACGGAAACAAGCCAACTTTTTATACCCCTTTGACAAAAAGGGCGAAAGTCAGTTGACGAAATCGGGGGATGAATTATACCCCACAAGTCCAGCTGGGCCACTTTCTGTATGGACAACAGGTGTTTGGGAGCGAGAAAGCATGGTAATGCGTTGGATAGAAAAGTCGTTGGTAAATATTGTCGATAGATGGTCAACCTCGCTACACGGTGAATCTTTGGACACGGCTGTGTTCCTCAAAGAGGTTCCCAGCTCTCCGAAACAACCTGGGTTGATCGAGAAGCTATGGTTAAAACTTAGGACTTGAAGACCCTGCATATTTATTATTTCTTGAACATAGAATCTCTGAGAAACTGAGCGGTTTATCGCTCTGTATTTCTCGCAATTAAGATCAATTTTAATTGCGACTATGAATTAAAGAATTCGGTTTGTCGACCAATCACCTGGTTGTTACTTGCCCGTCAGCGGTGCACAGTACTCTTCTAAGCTTTGAAAATAAAGATTGTCGTAGTAACGTCTTTTCAAAAATTGCATGGGTGCCGTAGTACTGAAGATAATTAGGAAATGCTTACCTGTCTTCACCTATCGTTTTTCTTCTCCGCTCAATACTATCCAAGGCTCAGTGAGTGTAGCTCCAGACCACTTTGATTCGATGATTAGGTGCCTCAACTTCCCTAGATTATAATAATTAGAAAATGTGATCAACGATCGTTAATTTGAATTTGAGTTGTGCAAGTGAGGCTGGAATTTTCTCCACAAACACCCCTTTTCGTCCTTTTTCTTCTGTCTCCTTCTGTGGCTATATTGGAGGGTAGACCAAGACTTCTTCCCCAAGTTCCTAAGAAAGGGAAAACAGGAGCTCATCCATGTCGGACGTCGTTCCGACGTTTACAGTAGAATTCCTCTTCTTCGTACGGAACAAGAAGCCGTATTCCGCTTGTCAATACCAGGTAAATGCAATGGGGAAAATCGCAGGGCTCTGCATTTTCAAATACATAATCGATGCAGGGTGCCCTTTGTCCGCGAACGTTTTTCCATATAGAATGCAAGTGGCCGCTTCCTGTCAGGCGGAATTGTTTACTTCTTGTTCGCTTCAGCACATACTTTACCTGCCTGATATGAGATTTAAATTCGACAACCCAACAGACAGTGAGAGAAAACATCTATAAAGACGCCTCTATTCCGTCAAGGTACCTGGTGTTGATTCCATACGGACCTGGGTGTCGATGCCGGACCACCAAGAGGTGGCTTCGGTTTCTATTTGATTGCCAGTGTCGTCTGAGCGATATGTGAACCAAGATCCATCGAGAGTCAGGAACATTTTTCTGCAGAGCCGTAAAAGAATGCTTAACCCCACACTGCAATGGTGCATCATTCGGTGAAAATCGAGGGTTTTCAGCGCCCAAAGAATACATCTTCCAGGTAAAGGGGTGAGTCGTAACAACCCAAGCACGCAGGATAAGAGCAAGATGAGAGAAGAATTTTTAATCGATAAACAAGTTCGAAGACAATGAATTTGGGAAGACCAAGAAAACTTGTAAGGAGTTGCAGTCTTAGCCAAAAAATCAGCGGACCGCGCCGCCAAATTTACACCTATTTACACAGTGCCCGCCCAAAGAATCGATTCATTGATTTGTGTTCCCGGTTTGTGGGTCTTCATTAAACCTATCAACATTTCTACGGTATCGGTCGAGATCTGGTTCTTGGCATTTTGGCCTTCAAGCTTCAGATTTTATTACTGGGACCGACTTATGTCGTTATATGTCCAGCACACATCTGGATTCTGGAAGGAACATTCACATATACCCCTCTTCCTGCAAAAGCCTGGAGATATAAAAAATATTGGATAATTCCTTTTGGATGGACCTGTTTTGCATATTCCCCGGAGTCGTTCAAACTTTAAGAACGGACCTACCCTCTCAAAATGTGCCTCAAGCCATTGGTGTCGCAGGAGCCAAAGATTGTCGATTAACCACATACAATTGTCAGATACAAAGTCGCCTGCGAGCTCCCAGCGCTCATATTTGCTTATTTGCTTTCTTAACATAACAATTCTAATATCCCCACATGTTCTGGACTTGAATACCGCTCGCCCTGTCGTGCTGCAAGTAGGCGTACGATCTTTCTTGCGCCAGGTAATACGGGTTCGTCGTCGCATCCACAGTGACTGCGATGCGTGGATCGTGTACGCAAGGTTCATTACTTGTACAGCACCATGACAAGAGACAGGGTTCTGTCAAGGCTATCAATGTCGAGGGTGTGATGGGTCGGATGATCATCGTCGGAATCGAGTCTTCTGTAATTCGACTTAGACCGCTGGTCAATAGAGCATGAGTGTCCACATATTCGTCCACTCGACGACAAAGTTCCGACTCGTGGGCCTGCCCCACGTCGGGGAGTATGTTTTCACTGGGTGTATGCGTTTGAATTTCTTCATCCGGAGTGTTCCCTTCATGAACTATATTCAATTCCGAGAAATTTCCGATCTATGGCAGTACTCACCTTCCTCGCCCACTTCCAGAATCGATTTAAGTGCATTCTTTCCAAGAGAAGCACACCAAACTGGTACAGGAGCAGATATTGGAACACGCCTTGCAGTGTTTGTGTTCTCCTTATCAGAATTTCTTGTACTTTTCTGTTGAGCACCCGGAGGCGCCTTCGGGATGCTTGCAGCTGAAGGTAGAGTGTGCGGGTGGTGGAAACCTGGTGTTAAGGTTCTGAAGACGGCACGGGAACCATGTAATGCGCTGTGACCCTCTTCTGCCGTGAAAGCTTGGAAGTCGATGTGAACGTTACTTGCCATGGTATTACAACACCCCAAAGAACGAAGGAAACCTTGGACTATCGCATCTAAAAATAGATCAATACATGTATGATGGATTTTGTGAGGTCACCTACCTCGAATATAAGAATCTCGCTTTTTCAGTTTTACTTATCAAAAGACCAACAGGAAGTTTTGTCAAATGCATGCATTCCTTTGAAATTACTGGAATTGTCCTTAGCGCTATGGGGCCCCGTAGTACCCACCGGAAACAACTTGTCTAATTCATCAATACAATACATACCCAAGGTCCGTTCCAGAAAACCACATCTTTTAGTATTCATCCCTTATTCCTCTTCATCTTCATCTTCGTCATCACCTTCACCTTCGTCTTCCGACACCACTAACCCAGCGGCCTTCATTCTATCCTTGTCTTTTCTCCGTTTACTCGTAACTTCATCAAGGAGTACCAGGAGGTCCTCTTGCTCCTTTTCTACATCCCGTCTTTTATCTTCGGAGGCATTCAGCTGCTTTTGAAGCAATTCAACTTGTTTCTGAAGGTCGGCCAGCTGCAGCGTTCAATTATATTAAGTGGCAACTACTAGAGAAGCAAAGACACACCTGAGCTTCTTGAGAAGTTGAGGCTTCCTTCAGGCGTTTCTGAAGGCTCTCGACTTCCGTCGATTGCTGGCGGATAACATCTCGCAAGGACGCAATCAACATTTGCGACTCAGTACTTTGTCCTGCACAAAGATCTAAAAATCCGAAGTCGCTTTCAATCAAACATGTTACACACCACCGGAAGAGAGATGATCGGGTTCAGTCGAGAAGCTTCTTTGAACAGTATAGTAATTTGACTTCAAGAAATCAACAAACGCCCAGTCAAACCAGATTTCAGCTTCATCCGTGGTAGGTGACTTGACTGTCACCGAATGTAGGGTCGTCGAAGGGTATGATACGACCAAGGTGTCTGGGCCAACGACTTTGAATCGCTCATCTTCCCGTAGTCTCGTTATTTGTCCAACAAGTGTGTCTACACTTAGACGATTTATGATGGGGTAGATTGTAGCTCTTTAAGGGAATAGGATCATAGTCTAGAATAAACAGTGACACCAGCATACCTCGTAATCTCTCCGGGTTCCCGGTTGAATTCATAGCAAACTCCGAGTAGGAAAGCACATAGCCCGGAAATGAGGGGGTCCAACTCGGACGTCTGATTGATAGGATCGACGAGCTAAAAGAACGTGATTGAGGATATTCTTGTGTTGTGAGATGCACTTACCACCCCAAGCCCACCTCCATCCAAAAATTCCCGTACCGATTTCGGATCCTCCCACAGCCACTGAGAAAGAAGACAAAGATATCCAACAACATAACGATCCCATTCTCTTGAATCTCTGTCGGATGTATCCGCTCTCGAACGGGACAGCAATGACAAAGATAAATTCTCATTGAGGACTTGTAGTAAAGTTTGGTTCTCATCTTCATTTTCATGTTCCTCCGCCGGTGGGGCAGAGGGTGTACCGTCAGCCGGAATGAAGAGGTTTGCTTGCGGTTCAGCAACTGGCGCAGACCCAGGTATGACCTGAGACGCTAAGCCTTTTGCGCGAGGGAAGCCACGGAGAAGGTGTGAAAACATTAGACATGCAATATGTGTAGACGTCACGTCGGCGGGGTCAAGTTTACTCGTAATATTGGGAGGTGCTATCAATGCGTGTAATAGAGGTTTTGACGCTGGAGCATGGTCTAGATCTAAGATTTGTAATTTGAAGACGATGTTTTGAGCCAAAAAAAACAGTATTATTAAAATATTCACCTCGAAGCAACCCTTGTAAAATTGCATGTCGAACGTCATCCTTGCGAACAAAGTTCTATCCCAAAACAAGTGGATAAAATAATAGAAAGGCTTATTGATAGGATCTACCTCGAAAACCGCCGCCGCTGCCGCTCTTAATTCCAAGCTCTCTTTCGTTCGTTTGACATCGATCCCGTTGTACTCACCATGAATGGCTAATTCAACAAGAACGTCCAGAGCCGACGCAATTTCGAGACGGTCCCACTCCTCTCCGTTCGTCTCGGGGACGGGAAGATATGGCGTTACCGAGATCTGTGCAAGAGGGAAGTTGATAATCGATGGCAGCAAACGGAGTGCCTACACACAATTGAATATTGGTCTCATGGACCCGGACATCGAGGCTCACCTGTGTCTTTATAGAAGTTGGAGCATTAGATGCCAGCGCCATCTCTATTAAGCACCTTATGTAGGGTAGATTGTCTTGGGCCTATAATTCAGCAATCAATCAACTGCGTTGGTTCTCATCTTAATGACTTACACCGTGTCCTTTCGAGCCCAGAAGCATGCCTATGATGCCGATTATAGCAAACGTGTTAATTTTCTTCGGTTCATCCCAGAACTGCAGCGCAAATTCTTGAGGAGCAGTTTGATCAATTGGCAAAGGCACAGGAAATTGGAGAAAAGCGAAGAGGGCTGATGGAAGGGAGGTTTCGCGGAAGTAGCTCTAAGGTATGAAATCAACCAGAAAGGAAGACGGTACAAATACTGCATGAAATACCTGATTAGCAGTGTTGAATCGCAGTAGACTGTCAACACAAGAAAGCACTCCTTGTGCCGCAATTCCTCCATCGACACCTCCTTCTTGAGACACGATATTAAAGAGTCTCTCAAAAGCTCCCTCGAAGGCAAGCACCTTCTGAATATCTGGACTCTGAGAAATTAGAGCCTGGAGCATAGCGGTTGCCTCTGATGGACGACAAATGGTAAAATTACAAAGGGAAGGATATCAATCAAGAACCTACCATTTCTGATGATTTCTCTTTTATCCTCTAAGACTGAAATTATGCCACGAGGGCCAGCAGGCGCAGTTAGGAAGTAACTTTGAATGGTTTGTCGACGATTGTGGAGAAGTGTCGTTAATAACTGCAGGGTCGCAAAACGGGTATAAAAATTGAAATCTCCTAGCAAAGTGAATAAAATATGTGCAGTATTTTCCGATGCAAGGACGGCATCGGTGTGTTTGAATCCCAGTTCTCTGGCTCCAATAGTCGCGTCTTCGGTGTCACAAAGCAGATTCAAAGTTTCGAGGACTGCCTTCCCAATGTCGGCATCAACCTCAACATCATTGTACAGAACTTGTAAAAGTCCAGATAATGCTCTCTCGCCGACTTCCTGCTTGCAATCACGCGAAAGACCTTTGAGAGCTAATACGGCTGCTCGTCTGTCAGCGAGAAGAGTTGCTGGTGAAAGCCGATCACTTAGGCGGCCAATGGTGTCTGTGGGGGTCTGTGGTGCCCCAGTAGGACCACGTAGGGCAACATAGGTCTGAGAGAAGAAATCCATCCAAATGGGTCGATGAGACAGATGTCGTCCAGAACGTCGAGTCGTCGACGCTGCTTCACTGAACCACGTGTCCACGAGTTTTCCGTTGATCTCTCAGGATGTCCGATGCTTGAATGCTCTTATCTCATCTCCTGCAATCTACTTTCAGGTACTGAAGATTCTTGGCCGTCCTGGATTTCACATCAGGGGTAATTGGTTAAACTATTCAACGGAGACCATCCCTGACAAGTCGCATATACTGTTTTCCAGTGATTGTTTCTGATAGCAAACGTCTCTTTTGGAAAACTTGTACCACAACTCTGCGTACTCATGTCCGAATGTCGTTAGCATGGAAGTATTGCTTCTGCCTACAAGAGCCCTGTGACGTCAAAATTGCCAATTCTGAACCTTGTCCCCATTGAAGCCTGGCCCCTGCCAGGCTGATCAATATCAAATGTCCTTTCAACTGAAATGCATAAAAGGGACGGATGCATTTCTTGGGATGCCCCTGGAACAAGCAGACCGACAATGACCTATGCATTGGCTTTATGCTTCCTATCTCTTTCACTTTTTTACTTGAAATTTTACCGTTGGCGTACTAGAATCTCTATCGCCGATATCCGTGGACCCAAACCAGAATCCTTCGTTTTAGGTACGTCCTATGACTTGGTCGCCAGGAATTGGATTATATAATGTACCCTGTAGGGAATCTTCGCCAGTATTTTCAGAGTCAGGCAGGACAAGTATTGCCCTACGTCAGTGCTCTTACTTCACCTAATTCACCTTTCTTCAAGATAGATTTCGAGTGGCAAGAGACTTACGGCGATGTAATCAGATTCAAAGGCTCGTTTGGTGTGAGATTCAAATTGCCGATTCCAGAGATTCTAACGACTGATTTCATTTGTTAAAATAGCAAGATCGACTGCTAATCGCCGATCCCAAGGCGCTTCAATATATCTACCACACCGCTGGCTACAACTTTGTTAGGCCAAATGACCGCCGTGAAGTTTCGAGGATGTTATCTGGAGGCGGTCTTCTCTGGGCAGAAGGTAATCATGACATAAATGTATCAATGCGACCACCTGTCATTTTAGGCTAAATAGGACCCGACCACAGACGCCACAGGAAGATCATGAATCCCGCATTCGGATCGAAGGAGTCCAGAGCGTTGGTACCAGTATTTACCAGTTTTGCCGTCAAGGTGCAGTAGCCATTCGCCATATCAAGGCCATTTTGTAGATTCCCTCTTTATTCAACAGCTCTCGAACAAATGGAAGGATTTGATTTTGACGTCGTCCAATCAAGAGATGGTATTTAACCTTGCCACCTGGTTTGCGAAGGCGACCTTGGACGCTATGGGACTTGGTATCAGTAACAGTCAAGATGTGGCTTTTTTTCGGTCGCTGATTGATTTTGCAGCGGCTTTTGATTATAATTTTGGAACACTTGATAATGCGGAAGACGAACTAGGGAATGCATATGCAAATCTCTGGTTGGTGTTTACGACTTCGCTATCTGTAGACTAATCTATATTCTGCAGCCTGGATGCCTTCGGGTCACTTACAGAAAGCGACATCTTGAAGCAATCAATCGTCCCTCACATCCCAAAGCAGATCCTTCACTACATCACAAAAAATTCTCCGAATCCTAGGCTAGAACAACTCAGAAAGACAGGTGTAATTGCTACGAGGGTTGCAAAGCGTCTCATCGATGAAAAATTGAAAGCTTTAGAATCTGGGAAGGGTAGCCGCGACGTGATGACTTTGCTGGGTATAATTTGTGGTACACATCGAAAAACGAGTGTCTGACTTTCGATAGTTCAGGCAAATGTATCTGAGGACGAGAGAAACAGGATGTCAGAGGAAGAAATGATTGCTCAGATGCGGTATGTGTGCTCAGTGATGCAGTGGTGGTGGTTTGTTACCTCAAGTCTCATCATGCGTCAACAGAACACTTCTCCTCGCTGGTTACGAAACTACAGCCACTAGTCTCTCTTGGATATTGCTTGAGATCACTCGCCACACGGATGTCCAGACCCGACTTCGTAATGAAATCCACGAGAAGGAGCGTGAAATTTGGGCTCGGGGAGATGTGGAGTTCACGGCAAACGATTTCGATAGCATGCCTTATCTGACAGCCGTTATCAAAGTTAATTTCGATTCCTGCACCCTTTCTGGGAAAAACCTGAATTTCGAAACAGGAAGGTCTACGCTACCACCCCGCTGCGATCAGTACTTTTAAGGAGGCCACGAAGGATGTTGTTCTGCCCCTTCATAAGCCCATTACGACACTTTCTGGGAATGTCATAACCCAGCTGCCTATGCCCAAAGGAACACAGGTTATCACTTCGATCAATGGTTATAACAGGTCTGCATGTCCCGTCGATTCTTTTTCCTCACTGCTGAGTTGACAATGTAGGCATAAAGACATATTTGGATCTGACGCCCATGTTTATGACCCAGATCGTTGGCTTACCCCTGGCAGGATCACTAAAGCTGCGTCGGTTGGTACATACGCAAATCTGTGGGTTTACTATCATGTTGCGTTATCCACCACTTATGTAATGATTAGGATCACTTTCGGGGGTGGCGTGCGGTAGGCTTCTTGCTTCAGTATTCAATTTTACTCTGATATGTTTATACGAACTAGATCTTGCATTGGTTGGCGATTCGCTGTACTAGAACTTCAGACGTTCATTGTAGAATTAATCAGTCATTTCGAATTTTCCATGACACCTGAAGCTTACAGGGTACGGAGGGAGGCATGTCTCGTCATGGCACCAACAATTGAAGGACAGGTGGACAAGGGTAATCAGCTTCCTTTAATGGTCAGATTGTCCGTTCGCGAGACTTGATTGTCCTTTGTCGCTTCCGATCCTCCGCGCATTATAAACTTGTTTCCGTGATCATAAGGGCGTCCTATCGATAGTGTACAAAGAAACGCATAGATAATTATGAATACAATATCGAGGATATGAGAGAAAGATCTCCGTAAACGAAAAATAAGTAATTATCCATGTCAAATAGTAACGGTACAGCTTTGGGATTCGACCCATTCATCATATAACAGTTTTCTCAAGTGTTCTTGACCCATCATTGAAGCGAATTGAACCACCCGCCAAACATCTTGGAAGTTACTCGCGAGACCGAGGCTGATCCTTACAACTCCAATTTCCCTTCCGAGCATCTCTGAAATATCCTTTAAGGTGACCCCAGCAATGAGTTGCTTCATTTGTTCTTCAATTCCGAGCAACGCTGCTGATGCCCCAGGATTGCACATGCACCCCGTCCGCAATGAGATATTTCTGGTAGACGCTGCGTGCTCGATAAACGAGTTCGGAAGAACTTCTCCCGCAGGCTATTGTAACAGTAACGGGGTTAGAATGTGTGCATAAATCAAGGGTTCAACTTACCCCAAGGAATAACAACGACATTAAGGAACCTGCGTCAATTTGTTCACCAACCGAATGAATCCTCTTGGTGGGGATCTTCGATAAAATCTTTACCACTGGTTGTCCAGTAGAATCATGTCGAAGTTGTGAAAGAGACGATGCGAGGTAAAAAAGCAGCGATGAAAGCCGTAACGGGAGGAACGGAAGATATGCGGAGATAAAATGTAAACCATCGGTTATAGCAGGTAATTGTAAATAGTTGATTGTCCCATCCTGAAATTGACAGTCAATGCTTGGAAGAAAGAAAGGAGGGGAAAAAAAAGTATATCTTACCTCAAACTGTTCATGAATATGTCGGGAGCGAGTAACAATTGTTCCAGGAGCTTGGACAAACTCTACTGTGCCACCTGCGAACCATGGCCTTCGAAGTTGCTCAAGAAAAGATTTCTTTACAACCAAGGCACCAACTCCAGTGGGATATCCAAACATTTTGTAAAAAGATATAACCATGCCATCAATGGGATAATCCGACAAGTTAATGATTGATGTCGGCGCAAGAGCTGCGGCGTCCACCACGGTATGATAGCCGAGTGAAGCTGCATGTGTGGCAATGGCCAGAGGATTCTTGCTATTGGAGACGTTGGACTGACCCGTCATTACGAATAGACTGGGCGCTAACTCTTTAGATCGAGGTCGGTGCTTCAGCAAGATATTCTGAAGATGCGCCAAATGAGTCAACCAATTATGCAGGTCAAGGAAAAGAGATACCTTAGCTAGAGTCGTGTCAAAACCTCCACAAGGCGTTGAAGGTATGTAGATAGTTTCGGCGCCTCCATGTGCTGCAAACTCCCGAAGTCCATGGACCTGAGTTCCAGGTGTCGGTCCAATGAGAACGAAAAGTGATGAACTACGTACACTGTTGTGTGAATCGGCACCGATAAGCAATTGACCACCTCCCGTAAAAGGATAAGCCTCGCCCACTAATTTCAAGGCGGTGCTGGCATTCGGTGTAAATATCACGGTATAGTCAGACGGTGCCTTGAAATGAGAGAGGACTGCTTGACGAGCTTCGTCGGAGCATTTCAACGACAACTTGGAGCTAATACACGACGTAAACAAAGTCTTAAATTCAAACAAAAGCGCATACACTCACGTATTGCTAACTGAATGCGTGTTGCCTAAGATATGCTGGCTCAAAAACTCGGTGTGGACTCGAATCAAACTTTCCGGGTACAGAGATCCACCCATGTAATCGACATAAGTTTCGTTTCGACGTTCAAGTCTTGCAAAGTCTGTTCTGCGGAGAGTGTCCAGGATCCAGGTCAGGCGATATTCTTCAAGATCGTTTTAATAATACCCAGTTCATGCAGTGAATCTGATGTACATACCGGGGTATTCCCTCAGAAACATCTGGAACGCTATATCTGCGTCTGTCTCCAGATAGATATGGTTGAGGGTAGGGGAATAGACTACAGGTGGTTTAAATTCATAGCCAAGTTGAGCGACGTCGAGTGATGCTTGTCGATCTTTGTGCTCTGCTAGGACGGCTTTCTCATTCACAACTAGTTTGGAGGTCTCTTGCATAGGATCGAAGCTGTCTTCTGAATAGTTAGAAGCAGTTGCACAACCAAAGTAAGGACGAGATATAGTCCATGAGCGCTTTCTCCAAAAGGCAATTCTTTTGGAGGTAGTCTGCCCGCTGGAAGATGAGTTACCCATTGGGGGGAAGAAAGGCAGTTTGTGAGGGTTCCCTACACGAGGTGTGCGGTTTTTATCTGCGTGTGGGGGCTCCGTTCCTGGTAAATTTGAATTAACCAACACAAAGTCAGAGTGACCGAAAAAAGGGTATACAAGGAGAATCTAAGATGCTCAAGTGACACACTCGAAGTAGATAGAACTAGAATTCAGAGACACACGGCATTGCAGAAGGCGATCTTGAACGAAACCATATGACCTCAGTACGTTATTTCTCCAGAAAGAAAGAAATTCTGGATTGACAGAACAGAATTTAACAGACAAATTCAGAAAACTAATCTACGGCTCGGTCCATACGTGCCGAATGCTTTAGATATAAAGGGACACCGTAGCCCCTTAATATAAAACAATCCTCGAGAGGAAGGCGGATACATGCAGATTCTGACGTGTGGCCTCCTGATGAGGTGCGATCTCCGAATGAATGGACAGTCATCCGCGCTTGCATCTTGTACCATGGTTAGTTTCCCGGAGAAAGATAAGATCCATCAGATATAAAAGACACCTTGAAATACAAAATGGACTCAAGCGGTGTAGAACACAGCGATGACATGTTGAACTGAATAATATGACCTTGACGATTAGCACCCAGATTCCTGTGGAAGAGAGGTAGCGCCTCCCGAAGTTCGGCCGAATAGAGAGCGCACGAAACACCGCTTCCAAACCAGATCAAAATATGGTCATTAGTTCGCGCCCTTGGCCTCTAGAACGACACTAAGCCTGGCAGAAAGAAGTCGTGTTCCCGTGATTGAATAACATCAACAGCAAGTGAACTCTAGCCGATGAGACACGTTTTGTTGCGCGTTGAAATAAAAAACAGAAGTATTGCAACAGCCGAGATTCCCCCAGAGCCATATTCGTAGTAACCCTTTGTCGGCACCAAGATGGAAAACCATTACGATTCCATTTACTCTGTACATAACGCTTCCGAAAGTTCGGTTTTTAAGAAATGAAAGGTTTGGTAGGGCAGACTCTGACAGTGTTCAACCAATGTTCAGACGTTCATTTGAAAATTACGTAATGTGATTTCAGATCAGATTTAATTTTGAGTTTTGATTATCTATATTTGAGTGAGAATTCAAGGGGGCCGGAGCTAACTCTCATCAGGAAATCCTGATTTCAGAGGAATGACAATGTCTTTGGTATATAGTGCTATGTACCACTGTACAATAGGTCCTCGGGGTATATGGCATGTACCACGTATACTAAACCAGGATTTGCTGATGATCCCTGGTCTTTTAGGACACATAAAAAGTCAACAGCCGGTGAATTATATTTTACAACCCAATTACTAGCTTTCTCATGAACTCAGAAACATTGTCACGACCAATTTCTTAGAAGTCGAGGTAATGATCCACAGGGGCCACAATGGTTGGCGTGCGAGAATCAAAATACACGCAATCGATTTCGCAACCAAAATTCGACAATTGTGACCAAGTAATCTACTACGGATTTAGAACCCATAAGGGAGCTCGTACGTTACAGGGATTTCTACCTCATAAGCTGTCCAGAGTCCAGACGATTATTTAAGATACAGTAGTCGATTCAGACATTATGTCCTTTGGTACTTGACTTCATGTCCTTTGGTACTTCTTCATGTCCTTTGGTACTTGACTTCAAACTCAGATACCTACTATCTTTTCATGTTAGAATGGTTAGTTGAATAACCGGCACGTCCAACTAGCAAAAGGCATCTCCCCAGAATTATCCAGTTGATTTTTGGCTCCATATTCCGAGAGCAACATTCATTCTGCCTAGCACTCTCAATTGCATTGCAAATCCTGGATCACCAAGCGAAATGCAATTGAGAACTCTCCAAGAATGACGCGAATACCCCGGGTGAAAAATGGTAAATACGACCCGATACAGTGAATTCTACGATTTTGAATATCGAACGTCAACATTCAACTCTTAGCATCCTTATTTGGGAAGTATAATTTCACCTGCCCAGTTTTTTCTTTCGAGTTACCTGCGGGTTTACATTCTCTATAGATGTTCAATTTAGTTGGTAAATTTGGTTGAGATTATCATTGACAGTCCTTGGATCTGGTGCGCATGTCAAGAAAGGACTGACACTGGGCGCAGCCCTTTTATGTTCATCCCTCGAACCCTAATTTCTGAGAATGTATTGGCCATGACATTTACATGATTTAAAACAAAGAAATAAAAACAAAGAAACAGATGTGTGTTAGACAATTCCTAAGATAATGGAATTCAAACGTTCGATATGATAGACGGCATGCTAAATGCCAGAATGATATACCTGATGCTTCCGAAGATGTCTACTCATCCCAAAATACCAAATGTAGCTATTTCAGAGATCGTACTTAGTCTGAAACTCTGAAACTTATTGTCACATATAAATTACAATCAGTTCCTATCCATTACCCCACTTGCGTTAACGCGGAGTCCCACACTTGAATCAGGAACCTGAAATGAATCTCTCCAAGTAAAGTGACGACTGTTAAGAGTTGCAGTAGGTTTTGCAAGTCGTGGTCAAGTTTCTTGATTTTCTCATGCCATTGGCAGGTAATACGAAGGAAGTAAGAATTCTTATCTGGACAGCATTTGTCCAGTTTAATCTTTCCATTCAAAATCCACTAGATCGAGCTCTGTCGTACTCACGACTTGAGGGGAAAAGCCTTGAAGAGAGCGGGCTCTTTCAGCTCACATTTACATCATGCATGGCTGTATCTTCGGCTGACAGCCGAGGGGTTTGGGTTGCAAGGGAATCTACCGTAGACACAAGAAGCGGTCCTGATATCGGAAAGGAGGATCCAAATTTCCCTGATTATGTTTTATTCGGACAGTAGAAGCCTGGAAGTCAAATATCAGTCGTAATGGAGTTTTATCATATTCCGATTTGTCAAGAAATCTCTCATTTTCGGTCCAGTGTCCTTCCGAGTCGGCATCACACACGTACGGACCTGTGCTATCATTCCCGATGAGAGAACATAAGATAATATTTTTGGACTGTATCGCCTGAATGAGGAGCTGCTGCATTGTCGACGCATCATAAAAGTGATGGCATTTAGTATCACTGTTGCTGAATTTGGTAACACAATTTGGCGCCGGCGAAATTAAATTACCGATATTGGTGATCCGCAGTAATGGATGTAGTGGACACATAGATCTCCGAAGCTTGTTTACTGTAAATTTCGCAAAGGTACAGGGTTAAATGCGTCAATTAACATAGTACCAATTGTATGCTCTCTTTCATAACTCGGTGTCAAACCATGTTGTACAACAAAGTTGCACCTCGGTCATACGCCGGTTTGCATCCACAACTGGGACAACCGCATACCCTCTTAAATAAGCAGCGAGTTGTGGCCCGAAGTTTATACTGATTATGGGTCAGTAATTCGCGTACACATCGTGATAGGAGACTTAATTTGAAACTCACCGGTGCCTGAGTGGGATTGTCACTGTCATATGCAGCAATGCTTAACTCTCCACGTAATTAGTTCATAAGCTGAGGTCATTAAAATCGGGTTGGGATTCAAATAATAGCCTCATACCTGACGTCGGTTCTCAGAGAGTTGCTGCAAAACAACCTGGAACCAGGGCGGGGCCACATCTGAAAAAGAACATTCAAGTGGGCGACATCGAGCCTGAGATGTACCTTGGCGGCTGAAGCCTGCGCAATAACGCCATGTTCACTGGAAATAGCTTGAGAAGAATGTCATAGACTAGCATATAATCTTTCTACCGTGACTAACCTTCAGTTTGATGCAGTTAGTCATGGCCCTCCAACACTAGGCGATCATCGGATCGGCCCGGAGACTTTCTGCAACAACGCTGTTCGTTCAATATCTTCTTTTATAATGTGTGGCTAATTTCTGCAGAAATTTAGTTCATTCTGGATCGAAATCATTCAGTTCGCCTCAGTCTGTTGCCATTGGACACTGAGGAAGACAATCCAAGTCGTCTAAGCTGTATGTCCATGGCAGGAACGCGTTTTCGCCATCTAACAAGAGCAGCTAGGTGTCATATTCCTGTGATCCCAGCGTCTCCACACGAGCAGTTACGACATATCATCCTCAGTCTCGTGCGAGCCACAATTATGGCGGATCAAAAATATTTTAGACCAATGGAGGTCAAAGGGCTCAAGAAAATCCCTCCATATTGGTATCCGTATACGACGATGACAAAGCAGCGTTGGATTGGAAGAGAACTATTGGAAGTCGTTTCGACAGAGTTTCGAGATCGGTCTATAGAGTATTACGTGAGTTTATCTACTTTTATGCCCTTCACTCTCATGGTGTTTTAGAAATATGCTTTGGAGTCTGGTGTCACAACCGTGAATGGAAAAGTTGCACGACCGGATACTGTTCTTAAAGACGGCGACCGCATTGAGTATGCATGACTCTTGACGTACAGGGCGCGTTTTCTGATACGGTTATCATTAGAAATGTCGTACATCGCCATGAACCTCCGGTCACTTCTACTCCAGTTCAAGTCTTGCTGCACGACGTAGAACGCCAATTCATCGTTGTTAATAAACCTGGTAGCATCGTTCGTTCGTTTGCGCTGTCGTTCTCAACTTCTTGGATTTGAATATTTATACAGCCTGTTCACGCGTCTGGTCGATACTACCGAAATTCGTTGACGGAAATTCTTGTCGAGGAATTTGGATATGTTAAAGTCTATAGTAGGAGGAATTTCTCTTCCCCGCTACTCAGGGTTTATTGCCGTCTATCCAGATGTAAACAGACTAGACCGATTAACTTCTGGGTTGTTAATCATCCCCTTGACGGCCCAAAGAGCTCGGCAATTAACGGACGAATTTGTGGCTGGGACTGTACGCAAGGAGTATGTCGCTCGTGTGAAAGGGAGGTTCCCCAAGTAAGCTAGAATCCGTTATCTGTGCACAACTTTTTGACTAAATGGATATACCACAGCGAGGATATCGTTTGCGAGGAACCGATCCTCACAGTCGATCGTCAGATGGGTTTAAATGTTGTCCATCCCAATGGGAAGGTTTGTGATTACGACAGTATTTAAATTGTTTTTCATTATTAAGTTCGTCGCAGCCGGCAAAGACCGTTTTTAGTCTCATTCGATACGACGAAAATACGAATACCAGTGTCGTCAAATGTACGTTTGCAAGCTTCTGATTCTTGGTCTCGAAGACTTATGCGTCTGACTATAGGTCAGCCGTTCACCGGACGCTGTAAGTATCCCATTCGTTCGTTGGTATTGTAACTTGTCCGTTGAAACAGACATACGCAGCACACCAAATTCGTGTTCATCTGCAGTACCTCGGCCATCCAATCGCAAATGACCCCGTCTATTCCGAGGAGAAGATATGGGTACGGGGACACATTTTCCGGATTAAGATTGGAGATGAATCTCTTCTTAGGGTCATAAGATGGGCAGAGGTGGTATTGACGTAACACCAAGCGATGAGCGTGAAGCACCCGCTCCCCCTTCGCACCTTCAGTCGATGGTCGACGGTCAAGGTAATCTCGAGTCTCTGAAGAGGGAAATTAATTCAACGGCGACCAATGATTCGGATCCGAAAAGGCTGCCGCGCGAAACAGGAGAAGATATCGGCATGGGTTCACCCGTTCCATTATCAAAAGAGGCTGTTGGCATTATCACGCGCCTCAGGAATATGAAAGTTAGTTCTCAACATCGCTGTTTATTTCATAAGTTCAGAATTGGATATGACGGCAGGATGAAGATGAGGATTGGGGTCGATGGCGAGACGTTGTCTTTCGCGCTAAAGGTAAACTCAAGCCTAGCCAAATCGTTATCAAGCCGCCTCCTGCACAGAATAGAAGGAAGAGAGGGGGCAGAGCAGAAACTATCCCCACAACCCCGGAAGCCGCTCTACGAGACACGCCTGCTGTGCCGGAAGCTATACCCGCAGGATCACCGGCAGACCCACCTGCGTTGACACACCAGATCTCCGTCGATGAGGCCATAGAACAAGTTGCCATTAAGGAGTCTGCTTTCGATACAAAAGACAGAGTTAATTCTGAACACCTCTATTGTCCAGAATGCTATCTGCCTCTGCATCCAGATCCGAATCCTGAAAAGCTTTATATCTTTTTACATGCTCTCAGGTATACGACAAGCCTCGGAGAATTCTCCACGGATATGCCGGAATGGGCTAAAGAAGGATGGACTTCAAACTTGTCATGGTAGCATTTAACGGTGGATGCAAGTTATATCATGAACACTAGTATATGTATTACAGGAATTACTGTCAATGATGCCGTCAATGAAGCATCGTAAGAAGTATTGGGTTATTACCTTTATGAATTTTGTCATGAATTTCCTTGCACGAAATCGAAGTAAGATCGAGCTCAAAAGGTAGGAGAATGGCATACCTGTGGAACTCCGTTCGCAGCAGATCGTTGACGAAGTTGCCATGAGATTTTTGGTCCATAGCTTGATTCTTGAAAATAAGATCTAAAAACGAATATATATGAGCTCTAAAAGTAATGACAGAATATGTCAAAGGGTGAAAAATACCATCATCCCAACGCTTCTTGACTTGAAACGTCCCTGGAACCGTCGTATTCACACCAGGTGCTTGTCCTAGTGCGGCAGCGAGGTTGAGCAAAGGGTTGGATGTTGCAATTTCCGCTTCTCGCGACGCAGCGTCACTAGCAGACTGTTCGCTCTCTAATCGAGCTTTCTCTTCCGCACGTTCTCTCTTTATCTTCTCCAGTTCTCGCAACAACTCGGCCGTATCATCTTCCTCTTCCTCATCTGAATCTTCTTCCTCACTGTTCCAGTATTCATCAAACTGATACTCTTATTGCCCAGCCTATGACTCACCTCCCACCCTTGTCGTTTGCCTCTCCACCCCCTTCTTCATCGTCATCTTCGTCGTCCTTATCCAGCTCCAGAGCCTCTTGCAAAATTTTCCTTCGCTTACTTGCTTCCTCATCAAGAGGGGGTGTAGACACCGATACCGAAGACGTTGAATCTTCTAATGGAGGCAACCCCTCCGCTTTCCTCTTCTTATTTCGCGCTTCTTGTTCAGCGGCCAGCAGCTCAACGCGCAGATCCCGTTTCTTAACTTCGTCAACAGAAGTCTGTCCCGATTGGCTTTTGGTTATTTCGGAAATGTTATCAGTAAAAACAAAAGTTGATAGAATTAGAAAAGGCGAACCGGAATTTGAGTTTAGTATGTGCTGCCATATCTCGTACTGAGAATTGGCGGGAGCCTCCTTTGACATCTCTAGCCTGCGCTGGATCCCATGTTGGTCTGTGAGCTGTGGACATTGTCGGAGACGCTTCTGGAAGGGTAGGTGAGTATGTGACACTGGTCTGAACGGGTTCAGCCTCACGCCTTATCACGTGAAACGCTGTACGCAAAGCTCATCTCGGCTCATGAATCAGGTCAACTGCTTAAAAAAAACAAAAAAAACATGGAAAAATGGGCGGCAGATAATTAAGTGTAGGAATACCCTGTATATCTAAATGCGCTGCACAATATGTCAAAAATTATTAAGAATGTCCTTGATCCAAAGCCGACCCACGACTCGGATGCTGCTGGTATAAAAAGTAAAAGCTACATAAAGAAAATCATGAATTATCATCACCGGCATGGTTGATGCAGTCGTAATCATGGGCATCCACCACGATCAAAAAGGAAACGGAGGACTAGTCAGCGTGTCATGGTGCGGATGGATGCCGTGGATTTCGTTGGGCGTTGTGGTAAAATTCGTGTCGTAATTCGTTGTAGTTCTCTCGTAGTGTCTGTCGCAGTGTCCTTCCTTCCTTCCAGCGACGCTCGAAAGACGCACGCGACAACAATTTAGTCTTTTTCATTTCCTTTTGGCGTTTCGCTTCTTCGTGTGATTGAGTCAGAAGAAAATGCAAGTGACGGAGTCTAAGTCTATCAAATGCAATCTAGTGGCATACATTCAGTAATTTGGCATTCATCAGTAAAGTGATATGGTTACTTACGGTAAACTTTGACGCAAGATCAGCCAGCTTTGCCTCGTGTTGCTCCAATTTTGTGAGGACGGAACGTTTATGTCGTGGCCTGAAGGCACGCATCTCCACGAGTTCGCGCATTTTTGATAGTCGACGCAGGGTTCTATGGAATATGACTTCAATATGCAAAACAAAAAAGAAAACGGCAAACGGACACTCTGAGGGATATGAGCCGCTTGGAGTACTTCTGGTACCATGTGGATGACCGAACATTCCATTCTTCCGCCCCTATTTGTGTACGAAGATTCATGGCCTTATACAGTGAGGCCAGGGATTCTTCCATACGGGAACATAGGTCGATCTGTTGGGAGAGCTCATCCTCGTGACTTTTGGCTAAAAAGAACTGAAAGCGAACTCGGTCGTTGGAACCTGGAAAGTGAAATCATTGTACATACAGTATTCATAAACTTGACATCCTCCTGCGACTCAGTGAGCAAGTCTAAGATTTCTCCAATGAGAGAAACCTCGGTTTCATCGTCTAGAACAGAAGTCGATAGGCGCGCTTTAAGTGTACGGGCCATCACGGGGGAATTGACCTTTAAGGTATGGTATTCCGGATGCGTAAGTATTGGTCTGGAACTAGGAGGTTTTCTCGGCCGAGAAGAGGGCAATGGCGCTGATGGGGCCACATCCTCTTCCTCCGGGCGGGCCCAATGGTTCACAGAACATGGAAAGGATGTCGAATTTACTTTTGCCGTGGAGGATCCCAGCTCTTGTTCGTTGTTCAATTGGTTAGAGGCGCCATCCGTTGCATAATCGACAGCATCATCGTTGACCTCTTCGATTCTCCCATTTCCAACCCATTGATCCCAACCAAACACGTCCTTTTTCGACCTGTTTTCTCCAGCAAAATCCTGGTGTTGATCGACTGGATAGAATCCCGAGTGCCTGTTGCTGAGTCCAGGCTCGTTTCTGTCATGAACGTTGTGAATGGGTGAGATCGCGAAAGAAGGTCGGTGACGGTAGTCTTGGTTGAATGAAATCGGGATTGGGCCAATGTCGCGCAAAAATGCGGAATACGAATCGATGAACTGATATGCTTGCTGGTCGTTCGTCTCGGGCATTGCAGAGATAGAAGACGCGGTTCCGTTAGTCTGGCGCCGTCGAATTGGCCTGCGCTTTTTCAGGTCCTGCCTGATGGTCTGCGAATGCTTTTGGGTGGTTGTGATGGTCTTCATCTCATTAATGTGCTACGGATTCGTGAAAGAAAGTTCGAGGCGCCAGACACGCAAACATAAGGACAGCTTAAGGCGGAGGGAGAAGAGCCCAAAACAAATCCGAAGCCAAGTTCAGATTTGGTTCAACTTCTTAATAAAGATAAACCGTCATGCCGATGAAGGTAATCCGAATAATAATGAACTCTGAACGGCAACGACTTTCCCTTAACAATTAATTGCCGTCTCATAGCAGTCCTAGACTAAAGTCTACCAACAATTAACCTTTTTGTGAACAACTGACACGTCTTCACCATGAGGCAGTATGTTTGATGGGAAACTCATGAAATTTGAATACCTCCTTTAGAGCAGACACCTGCTTTCTAATACAGCTGCGTATCGGAAATACAAGGGTACAAAAATAACAAGAAAACTTAAACAGTGTACTGCCACTTCATGTGGTAAGAAGGTCGAACGTGAGCAAGATAAAACAGGTCAGATTGCAGTTGTCCGTCATTCGATAATAATAAGCGGAATAATCCTCCTGGATCAGAAAAGGCAAACAAAGTTACTGGGGAATACATTTCTGCCTTCCACCCTTCTGGCTTCGTCCAGTAACTCACCGCTCCACCATCCATCGTCAGGTGTATCGGTGACAGCAATGATATCACCCGCCTGGAAATCAAACTCTTCTGGAATCGTAGCCTGGTAGTCGTAAAGAGCTTTAACTGTACACCCAAGGAAAAAAAAATTAGTATTACTTCTTTCAATACGCTTGCAAATTGCAGAAAAGCCCTGCTCGCGAAATGGAACATAATAATCAAAGCACTCACCGTAGAATAAAATACGATTGGGCTGTTGTGGCAAAGGTGGAGGGGGCGTAGGCACTCTTGCTGGAGCTCTCGACGCATCTCCGCCTTGAGGCGTAACCGGCAAAGGCTGGCTAGCTCGTTTTGTGTTCCGACGTGACGTGCTTGCAGGAGGCGCATGTGTTGATCGTGTTGGAGTTGACGTAGCCGCCGACGTGGATGCTGCAGGAGCTACGGGGGCGACGTGTACAGCCTCAGGCACGGGTGGAGGAGGATGACTAGGGGGACTGGTCTGTGGAGGCGAGACCGCTGACCGTACAGGAACGTAGTTGGTGCCACTCGGTTCACCACTTGGTCGTGATCGACCGTCTCCGTTGAGATAGCCGTTATTATCTACACTCGTCGTTTCAACTCTGTAATCAGGATGGTTGTTGACGATCGTGGCTTCGTTTATGTACGTCGGCATCGGTGGGCGTCGGCTTATGCGTTGGTATTGGGTGTAACGCAGTATAGGTGATCCAGGCAACTCTGGCTCGCCCACCTCATTGGAAGAGTTGAAGATGGCTGGCTGAGATATCATATTCCCGGTTCCATACTCATTAACAAAATTTTCTACATCCTTTTCTGGTTCGAGTTGATCGAGTGCAGTGCGAATCCGTTCACAAGACTGAAAAAGGTTCCAATAAGCAAAGGGTGGAATTTGTAGCAATGTCACGAGCTACCTGATCATCAGCAACGCACACAGTCGAAACGGCGTTCGCATACGTCCACAGAATATCCTTCATGAAATCCAAGCGTTCTTCCTCCAGATCCTGACACGAGTCGCAAAACTCCTTCCACTCTTTTTCCCAGATAGGGACCAGCTCCAATAAATCGTTTGTAAATTTTGCATAATCTCTCTCGTTTCCCTGCATGGTCTGCTTAGTTCGCGCGAGTTTCTGCTGCACCTTCTGCAGATCAGTCCCCGTCATATATGTAGTTTGTTGCGAATAAGAGCGAATGCGCAGGCAATCACTCTCATATTTCTCTCTTGACTTCTTCACATACGATTCCTGAATTTGCTTATCTTTGAATTTCCTCTCAAGAGGTGCTTGGATATTCCGCCGATGATTGATTTGCTTCTGATGAAATTGGGCCGTCATGGACTCCAGTTCGGCACGGATTTGAGTAGCCAGCTTGAGATGATTCTGAGATTGCGCCTCTGTTTCAATTCGAAGGGTATCCACTGAATTCCGAAGCTCTCTGGTATGTGACTCATTTGAAAAGGCAAAGCCCAACTAAGACAAGTCAACTCACCCTATCTCATCACCTCCAACAGGAACTTTGGCAAGCTTTGCAAGTTTAGCTGCGTATCCTTCTTCGATGATGCACCTAGGGAGAAGTTATTTATCGTGTGCTCATGAAAGATACGTTCATTCAGACCTTTCGTTCCAGAAATTTCTCAGCTCATCTGTTGTCTTCGACGCACCGCGCATACGAGCAAACACGAGATTTGGTCCTGCATCTCCAACACCCCAGAACGAGTTGCAGTAATCTCGAGAAGTACTTCCATTGAATAAATCCACATCGGGTTGTCTGGCAACCGCATAGCGCGCAAGAGAAGTAACTGAGGCTTGCTGTGGCGGGCGTGAAGCCATTTATATAGCTATTTCTGTTCTGAAAAACAGACAACGAAGACGAATTATATGGAAAGAAAGGAAAGTGTGGGTTGTGAATGTCAATGCTTATGGAGGTAGAGCCGCTCTTGATTATATCTTTTTAAATTTCAATGCATTTGCCATTGATTGAATCAAAACGTTGTCAGGTGATCTTTATTTCCTTGGGCCTTGGCCATTGCCGAATGCCGGTCGAGTGCATTACTCGAAAATCAGGTAAGGGAGCACACGATAACATTAGAAAGTCAGTGTACCTTGATTAAAAGTTGTATCTCACTATGATCAAGTTAATGCCGACTTCACAGCACCCGCTTCACTTATATATAATAAAACCCATGCACTGGCAAAGGTGGTGCAACTGGAATTGAAGGACCGTGACTATGCTCATAACAACCTGTCTTCAATTACGAAAGAAAGATTTCCTCTACCCCAGCAGAATCCTGACATTCACAAGGTTCGGTATCTCAATTTCACCTAGGGCTATTATCTCCGGGTTATATTAACATTGGCCAGCATCAGAAAAACTTGATCTAATTATTAACAGCGGTGGGGTGGAAATGTGGGTCAATAGGCCAGTGTTGGTGGCTTGTAGTGATTGTTAAGTTAGGTTCGAAAAATCGTTCATCGTCCGGGTGCCGGCATGAATAAAAGCATGAGTAATGTAATTGTCCAAATTTGGTTATAATATTAATAACCCCATTCAATATGTGACGCGTGACAACCAATTGGTCACAATATTATTATAAAAAAATCCTGCAACTAAAATATTTGAAGTTCACAAGGTGGGGACATACACCAGGTGTAGGTTGTTACAATTTTTCACCTATCCAAATCCCACCGCCGAAATCAATTCGTAAGACCCGATCAACTCACTTCACATCATACACATGATACAGTGGAAACCGCCAGCCTTTCAGAGCATAAGAAATGTCTTTTTTGTCCACTCTGTCCAGGGGGTTGGTCTTGGCTTTTCGCTCTTTCTCTGCCATTCTCGCCGCCCATCCATCCATTGCAGAATTACCAAAGGCGCCCAGATTTTCTGCGACACTTTCGTCATGCGTAGGGATGGGGCGCGCCCATACCTCCTCCAGGATTAATTTGAGTTCAGCCTCGAAATCTCCGACGTCTCGCTGGAGAGCTAGCCCCTCTTCCCGGTGTCCCTCCGAGAATTGAAACAAGTGTGGGAGAAGGGCTCGCGTTTCATCTTGACATAAATATGATCAGCATTCATGGGCGCTTGAAAGTCATGTCGTCCATACCGAGGGCAGTATTAAATTTGTCCACCACCTTATTAATCGAATGCAAAAGGTACTCTTCCTCGTCGACTGTACCCTTTCTACCTACCTTCCGTTCCATTTTCCTTTTCGATCTCGACGTCCTTCTGTGGTGAAGGTGAAAAAGTGCGAAAACAACACAAAGACGTTAACCAATCAGCAACCATCATAATAATCATAATGAAAGACCAAACCTAGAAATCTTCGATGCAGTAGTTGGGGCTACAGTGTAACGAGTAAAAGCAGTTGGTGCCATGGACACATCAGTCATTACGTCTACATTTTGGAGTGTTAACTCGTCTTCTAATCCGTAGAAAGCATCTTTTTTTTCCCAAAAAAACTCCAATTTAACAACCATCTAAAACGAAACACAGGAACATACCTGGTTCTTCGACTTTTTTTATACGAAGCTCACGCAGTCTCCTGACTTGTTTTCCGATTTGTTCTCTCATCTCGGCGATGTCCTCTGATATCAGTGTTTTACTTTCGAACGCTGCTGGATGAACAACGTCTTCCATCAGCTCTGGCATCAAATTGAGGCTGATCTATTGGTATAATCTCAAAATTCGGATAATACATAAAGAAATCACAACGCACAACTCTCCCAGCTTCAGAGAACGCATTTCCAGACACTAAAGCAATAACAGCTTCTCGTATATCTTTAGAATAATCTAATAAAACTCGCGCAGCGTCTGTGTATCGCTTCTTTGAAGATAGATCCTCTGCATGTGATGACATTATCAACACAACCTCATGTTAGGCACGAGAAAGCATACCAGCCACACGATAGCCCAAAGCTACAAGGTCTTCTTGAGATGTATGTTCTTGTACAGCAAGGTCAAAGAGTTCCTGCCACTGCAGTGCTTTCTCGTGCGCTACCATAGCTTTATTTAACTTGCTAGCCTCAACGAAGACTAAAAAATAAGAAATAATGACGCGAGCCATGTTATCAGCGAGTGCATGACACACCTCCCGCCGCCTCTCTATATTCTCTCCTTTCATACAAATAGTCGCCATAAGCGTTGAGAATATCCTTTTGATACCAAAAGTTGGTTGGACCAAAAATATATAGAAGAATGAACATGCCTTAAACTGGTCAGTGCCCCTCCAGATGGCCAACGCAGGCTCATACAGTCGATGTTTCTCGACGTATGCCACGGCTTCTCTAAACCGATCTGAGCCTATTCAAGCAAGCTCCATGACGAATCAACGAACAACTAAACGCCACCTACCTGCAAGATGTAGGTTCCTCAGGGCACTCTCATACCTTTTGAGATGGTCATCTACTCTGAAACGCTGATAGTATTCGTCCAAAGCCCGCAGTTCTCGAAGGAAGGGCAGATACTCCCGTGGATCCTGAATACAAATTGAAAAGTTTAGTCAAACACTCAGATGTCGCATCGAAGTACCTTCTGAGCATGTTGGGCAATCATGATAACCAGTGAAAAGTCGTACATCCCCAATGCTGTATCAAACAGCCTGTCTGCATCCACGAGGAAGATGATATATTTCACTGCTTCTTCAACAGCATCTGGAGAGGAGTCTATGTCAAGTAGTTGAGCACTTTTGTTTTCTCCTTTTGTCAGTCAAAGGCCTACCCCGTAGCCTAAGCAAAAGCGCCAAGCCAGCCTCATGGTCAGGTGGTGTCTTCACGACATGGGCAGTCAAAATCGAGTTCACGTAAGTTGTAAGATCCCTCTTCTCCAGCTCAATTCGGAAAGCATCACAAACTTTTGTGATTATTTCAGAAGAGCTGGAACCACGTCTATTGAGCAAAAATTAGCATGATAAGGAAAAGAAACGAAGACAGTGAGATCGCACCCTACGAATGTCAAAAATAAATTGATGTGATCAACCTCTGGTACTTGATCGAGGAAGGAAGGGACGTCTTGCATAAATTTCTCTGGGTTACGATCCACGACGACGTTCAAGTCGACTCTATGTTTCCTGCAGGCAAAAAATGCCTTCCTGTAATTGCCACTGAATAAGCAAGACATAAACAAATAGTTCCCTGTCAGAACTTTTAAGGACTTCTCGATCAAAACAGGACTTACGCATCCAAGTCCTGATTTACCACTTCCATCACAAGTTGTCGCGGATTGATTGTCTCCAAGTTTCCTCTCGGCATCTGCAACACCAAACTCATCGAGCTGGGAACGGCAACTACGATCCTCGACCCTCTTTCCACTTTCCTTGCACTCCAATCAGCCGGGATATCTTTTGGTGGAGACAGTACTGTCCCGGTTATCTCTGAATCAGCAAGAAACGTCGAAAGGGAGGTGATCGGAACAAAGAGAACATCATGTGTGGTGGAAGTGAAAATCACAAAGCCAGATGCAATGGTGAGAGACGTGGCGGTAGAAGAGATTAGTCGAGTGAGACTTTCGGATTTCGAAACGTAAAGTTTGCCAGTTCTTGAGAGTCCAACATAGAAAGTCTCTCCAGACGGTGTAGCAACTTGATGTGCGTGGTTGCAGAATTCAGCAAAGGCAGCACAAATGTGGTATTCCTCTTTCGTTTTGCCATCTTAAGTGACACAATATTAAAATTTGAAGGTTTTTCATGAAAATACTGCTTACAAGTATAAATCTTCCCATTATACGTCTCGTACGTCCCAGGAACGAAGGGCGTCATGAATCTCGAGTTCCTTTGAGGCAATTTAATCAGTTCATCTCTGATGACTAAACCTTCCTCGATAGTCGTGACAGAGACATGATCATCCACCATACCACAGGGTGCGCCAAGAGCAGTGATTATGTAGGACTCTTTCTGAGAATCAACTGTCCTGACTGCTAGTTCTCTAAACCGAAACCTGTTCGATTCACCATATTTTGCGACCCAACCAGACCATTTCTTTGAAGGGTCCATGACTTTGCCACGGCCTGATTGGAGCCTAATTTTTAGTGACCAGAGCTCGATGTAGCCGTGTTCCCAGAGAATGCCGAGTGTATCGTCCCCAGGATAGAATGTGACGTGAGTTGGGGTTGACACACCAGGTACCAATGGAGAAAGCGATAGCGCTGGAGAGACGATAAGTTCGTGGGACGCCATCGGAGGAGGGACATTTTGCAATCTGAAAGGTGTTATTAAAATTTTGTCTGGACTTAGTGTTAGAGAAAGATTGAAAGAGAAGCAGTTGCGACTCACGTCCGTCAACCACAGCAACAGCGCCAGAATCGTTAGGGGGCTGGCTTTGAGAAACGAATGTATCCCACGAATATATTCGTTGAGTAATTTGTTCTAGATGTTCATTGTGTTAGTCGTCACTCATTTTATGTTTAGACAACACGAGCTGACTAGATGTTGTGAGAATGAGATGCAGAGCTCGTTCAGGATGCCAACTCATTGATGTAAATCGGCCAGGTTCGTTTACAATATCAGGAGTAGCGGCAATTTCATGTTTTAGATACCTTTGAGAAGAGTAAGGCCGGCATGAGGAGATGACTTTTGTCGAAAGACTCACCAATGGTAATTACCAGTTGTCCAGAATTGCAAGACATCACCCCGCTCGCCTTCTATCCAAATTGCCAATACAGTTGAATCTGAATTCCAAGCCATTTCTCGCACTTTATATCCCCACTTCCTATTTTGTGTGAATTCGGTAGCGGGTCCCTTTGAACTGAGCTGCTCAGTCCTCAAGCTGAACTCTCCGTGCCTCAGCCCATTGCGCTCAAAGAAGATGACATCGTGTCTTCCCTCTCTGCCTGCTCCTCCACCATCAAATCCAAACCTCTGGGTGCTGACTATTAGATTGCCCGAAGGTCTCCAAACAAGGGCATGTTCCAACCCTGGAACCTCCTCAGAAGTAGACTGCAGCACCCCTTGACGATCGTAAACCCTCAGTGTCCGGTGAGTCCGCGAATTGCGGATACCTTCAGGTGACAATGACGAAACGACAAAATATGCTCCATCTCCGCGCCAACTTATTCGTGGAAGACAGTCGTCGTCTGGGCTCATGCCTGCCTTAACTTTGTTTGATTCCTGGGCAGCGGCTTTGCCTAATGTACCATGAAATTGAGTTTGCTTAGATCCCCAGCCAACGTTGATCGGCGCATCTAATAAGACCTCAAGAGATAGGTCGTCGGAAATGTGTGGGCAAGAAGAAGGCGGCATACCTTGTCCAAAAATTTCAGTGTATAATGGGGACTCAACAAGGACATCGAATACAGATGTTAGAAGAATGAGTTTATGGTCACCTTCAAAAGGTGAGAAAGAATACGAGACAAGAAACAAAAATATTCTGGTTACCTGTGACAATAGCCACAATTGACTCGTCTGGATTCCAAGCAGCCGCAAGAATCCCCGATTCAAAAGTACCCTCAACTTCAAACTGAACATTTGAGCAGGCTAAAAAATTCGAAGGCATAAAAACATTTACTGGTGCACCGTCTTCCTCGATAGAAATCATTACAACATCTCCTCCGCACATGATGGCAGCAATCCTCCTAGACTCCGCCAAGAAGCGCAGCGATATTACCTGACCATCGCTGGGTGCATTAGATGAGGATACGGTATGAAAATTAGAAACTGGAACATTAAGTTCCTTTGTGTGCTACATTAAGAGAGTCAGTATCCAAAAAGTGTTATGGGTCAAGGAATAGGTACAAAAGACGGGATTCTCCACAAATCAACTTCGACTTCGCCATCAGGGTCATTCCTCTCCGAGGCAACATAAACTATGTCCTCATCGAGATCGTAAGTAGAGGACGTGATGTGCCCCGCAGCAACATTTAATTCAGAATCAGATATTAGAGTGAGACTCCGCATTGATAATTTGTTCAGTTCAGAGTCGTTACTAGAAAAAGTTTACATTGCTATCTTGGGATGCTCTATTTGCGATCCTTGTTGATGCCAAACCTCCTGGACCTCTCAATCTAGGGTACCGTTGAAAATTCGCTGGGAATTTTTAACAAAGTTAATAACATTTGGTCCCCGGACCCAATTATTAACAGCCGTTTTAAAATGTTTATAAACAATTTGTTATTGCCTTGTTGCCTTGCTGGTACAGTAAGGCTTCCCTCCGTCAAAATGACCCATTTAAAGAATGAATGTTCTGCCTCTGTTTG
>QDKV01005214.1_pt1 | contig 35706 bp, 44 predicted proteins | sample 1861101 | NCBI WGS metagenome assembly QDKV01 (sample SAMN04275158, study PRJNA302643) | Fungus metagenome, whole genome shotgun sequencing project. | isolation source: fruitbody | host: Mallocybe terrigena | place: Sweden | collected 2013 | reverse complement strand
CAAGAAATTCAAGAAATAAATGCGGCATAAGTTCGTTTGCGATCAACAAACGGTTTTGTACCGAATACAGATTTATCCCCGAAAAGAAATTTTATCACGTGCGCCACGTTGCACACTCAACATCGATAATATGTAATTCACTACCAAAACCTCGCCAGGGTGTCCACTTTCAGTGTGTCAGATTATCCCTTATGTCAACTCAAGATCGTACAAATGAATTTAAGGCGTGCGTAGACTCAATACGCAACAGGTCCGCTTTCAGCAGTCGCAATGCCGATGCGAAACAACGCCTCATCGAAACCAAACTCTCTGGGAACAAAAGCGAATTCTCGCGAATGGCAAATGCGATTGGGAAAGAGATTAGCAGCACGAGTATTAAGTTAAACAAGCTTGGACAGTGTGCGTAACTCTTCTGTTTTGCTCTCAAAAGACTATGTATTGACCTAGCTTCATGGGACAGTGGCGAAACGAAAGACACTGTTCGACGACCGGCCAGTCGAGATTAGTGTGCGCTTTCGTTATATACTGGTTTACACTCATTTTTTAACGACAGAACACAGGAACTTACGTTTATCATTAAGCAAGATATTGCAAGCACCAATAAGCAAATAGCTGCTCTCCAGTCGTATGTTAAGCAACGTCAGAGTGCTGCTACTTCACCCGAGGCAAGGATGATCGACGAACACCACCATAATACAGTCATGATGTTACAGAACAGGCTAGCAACAGCGAGCATGACATTTAAAGATGTTCTGGAACTAAGAACGCAGGTACATACCCTTTGATAAAAATACTCTCTATTGGTCTGAACGCATATCTCTTTTTAGAACATGAAGGAGTCCAAAAGCCGAACGGAACAGTTTATGTATACTGCACAGTCAGCTGCAAATCAAGCACCCTCATGTATGTACCCGTTTACACCTACGTTTTTAACCTCATCTTGATGTGCTGCTAGTGCTGTACAACCCACAACGGTTAGACCCCATGGGCGACGGGAGTGGGAATCCCTACGATCAGAAGGGCAAAGGAAGAGCTAACCAAAATGGGGACGTGCTTGCTCTCGATCTGGATTCTGCTGAGGAGGGTAGCTCACGGACGCCAAATGGTTTTATGCAAATGCAGCTCGTCGAGCAGCAGGCAAGTAATCCCCATTTTTACCTATTTATCCTTTCATCTCTCCTTAGGATTCGTATATTCAACAACGTTCTACAGCAATTGAGTCTATCGAGACCACCATTGCCGAACTTGGACAAATTTTCACGCAGTTGGCTAATATGGTTGCAGAACAACGGGAAACAGTGCAACGCATTGACGCGGATACCCACGACATCATGTCCAACGTTAGTGCGGGGCAACGCGAATTACTCAAATATTATGCCCACATCTCGAGTAGTAGATGGTTGATGTTGAAGATATTTGGTGTTCTGATTGTTTTCGTAAGTTTCCCAAATGTCTTTTCGTGGTTCGTGCTCATGTCGCTTTCCTAGTTCCTTGTCTTCATCCTCGTATCGTGATTTCGTCACGAGAGTAAACTCTGGGACCGTTCGTTACGCACACCTTGTTTCATACTTGGATTATATATATTTCACCCGTATCCCTCCATATGTATTACATTGATACCGATATCCACATAATCATGAAAAGCTAGTCAACTGGTATTGCATTAGCACCCGTGGCCCACAACTGCACTCTTGACTTCGACTTCTTGCGATGTCCTCTACGACTTTGTTTGTCATCGACATCTCCAACAGTCCATGTTTTTCTCGTTATTGGTATGTGTTCCAAACCAGATGTCATCGAGTGCCGCTGAGGTTTTTGTGGTTGATTCGAAAGAGATGGGCCGTTTTCCTCATCTTTCTCCACACGCTTTACCTGAAGCAAAAATCAAATATAAACAGTGCAATAAGTGGGCATCAAACTACTTACACGTTGTCCTAGCAAAGCTTTATTTCGTTCTCTGACTTTGGCTAGCCTCGATTCGCTTTTTCCTCCACCCCCGGCTGTCAATTCCACATTGATTAAACGGCCCTCCAAATTTGACTGATGCAATTTCAGAGCTTGCTGAAGGGCGTTTCTATGTGTGAATTCCAGAAAGGCGCAGCCTTTCGATTTTGATTTCTGTCCAACCTTGATTTTCGGGGTGAGCAAGCGGATTCTTGGGGGAGGATCTGTGACAGGAGAAAAGGCAGGGACGAATAAGTGAGAAATACGACGAATAGGGATAAGGCAAAACACACCGCATAAAACAAAATGATTCGCTATCTTTACTTTTGTCGTAGTGTATTTCAGATTGCCTTGGGAAAAGATTAACAGAATGGAAAGTCAACAGACATAGGAGAAACTCACCGATAAATAAAATGAACTTCTGCTTTGGTTGATTTTTCTGCTGTTTCTCTTCCTCCTCCTCTTCCTCCTCCTCCTCCTCCCCCTCAGCTACCTTCTTCCGCTTTGTCTTAGACCTACCCTCCACCTCAGCACGACCCTCTCGACCCTCAGCTTCAATGCCCTCATCCTCTCTCATCCTCTTCTTCCCCTTCAGAACGGCGACAGAGACAGAAACATCTTCTTTCTCTGCGTCGCCTTTGCCTTTGCTGCCGCCTTTGCCTTTCTTGTGTTGGACCACATCCCCTTCTTCGTGCCTGCACGTTTTGCTGTCTTCTTTGTGCGGAATTCCTTGATCTTGAGCTGGATCGCCGTCCAAACCAAGGAGAGCCTCGCCTTCCATGGAAGGGATCGCATTATATTCCATGCCAGAGAGCCCATTCCTATGTCTTCCTTTGCCTTGTTGTCGTTTGCCGGTCTTGCGTTCACGAAACGCAAGGCCCTTCTTCTGCTTTTTTGTAAGTCTTTGGGAGGTGCTCATCGTGGCTTCCTTGAGGCAAGTGTGAGTCTACTGAGGCATTTTTAACGCGTTTCAGCACAGCTCATGTAAAACAGCAGTTTTCTTGTGCTTACACGACAATGCAACGAGGAGTTCGAATGCTGTAACTGTGCAATTCCCTAAGCAAGATTCGGCTTTTTGCATTCCTTCCTCTTTTAGTAATATTTCCTTGCTTCTGTTTTATCAGTCGCCCTACATTTAAACCTTTCCTTCTCCAACCAATTTTTTCACCATGTTTCACTTCCCACTATCAGTCTCTAGTCAGAAGATATCACTTGTATCCACTCTTTTTCTGTCACAAAGCATTTTCCGCAATATTTGGTAAATGTCCTCAGGCTGTCTATTACATGGCCGTATCCTCGTGGCGGGTTGAGTCCTGGCAAATTGAATATTTACTAATGTGCCCCAACACCTGGAGCGAAGGTCTGGGACGAAGGAGGCACTAAATTGCATACTTCTCCGCCTTCCTTTTGCGGTTGTACTGTTGTTAATATTGATGAAAGAGTGCTTTACAATCAGGCCTGCCCAAAAAAAAATGAGAAATGAGCCGAAAATCGAGAAAGGTATTTTTTCTTACTTTCTATGTAATTTCGATCCAATGACCACTTTGCCGTCCGTCTCAATTTCCCCTTTACACATCCGTAGTTTCACGTGCTCTACGTGTACTTTCGCTTCGGTGGACTGCTTGTTCGCGACCGCTGGTATTTGGTGCTGTCCCAACCCGGGGACTGCTAATGCCCTGTCAATTACGGATGTGCTAATCGTGCATTCATCGTAGTGCCCAAGGCGAATGTTACGGTAGATGCGACACGACATGTTATTCAACACGACGAAGCATGGTAAGGCGAACATGAAAGACCAAGATCTTGTGCTGGAGTGACCGAAGTATGAGACTGTGAAAATGAGGGTGGACACAAGGGAAACTCTAACGACGAGGGAAAAAAAAATTAGCTCCTTGAACCAATTGCCTTCACAGAGAAAGGGGATAGAACTTACAGGTAGTAAGCTTGACTGTTCTGCAAGATGAATTTGGAAAATGCTGGAAGATGCTTCCCCAACACCATGACATCAAACCCGTTCTTGACATTGGTCTCCATGTGCACATTGGTAAAAAACGCCCAGGATGTCGCGAAGAATACGAGAGTATCGTTCACAGGTGGCAGTATTATACTAAATTTTACGTATGGCTTCAATTCGTTCAGTACACAGTACTTCGTAAAACCAATATTCGTGGCTGAAGTGCCTATTGGCACTAGAATACTGCAGCCAAGAACGCTGAGCCAGAGAAGAAGAAAAAAAGTGGTGACATATTTGTTGTTGTTGTAGAGAGCAGAGACGCGGAAGACGAAGAGCAGGACGGTAGCTGGGGCGGTAAAGGGGTATATCACCTGTATATTTCGCACCGATGCGCAGTCGCCAATGGGATTAGCTGTGTAAAGGTAGTATCTCTCAGCACAGAATTAGTGTAGATAGCAAGACATAGACTGACTTTGTACATAAGCGAGTACCAGGAGATAGGTAAGCGACATCACTCTAATGGTCTGTTAGCTGTCTATCAGTGTTTCAAGAGAATAAGTCACCTTGAGATAAAATAAACGATAATGGAAGTGTCAATCCGATAACGAGTCAGCATCTCATAATCCTCAGAGATGTGTAAACAAATATCCCAAATCAGAGCCTGTAAAAGGTCCATGGCGGTTTGATCAATGTCCAACTGCAGAACTTACTGCTAATGAACCAATTGTTGCATAGACTTGGTTTGTCAAGATCTCAGATATCGCTGGTGGCAGAAATGCCAAGGGCGTGAATGGATTAGGCAGCTGGATAGTCGCGTTCATAGTAGTTTGACACCAGGGAACTTTCTAACAAGTGTCGGGTCTTGAAATGCGCAGCCAGAATACCAACGTCTACCAGAAAACTTGTTAAAGAAATCAGGAATATCTTCGTGAAGGGAAGGTTGATACTTATCCATTTATACGAAAGTTGCCACCCCGTTTGCCGACAAACTCCGTGGTGTATTAAAAGCAATATTATGATCTCCGTGAGTACCCGGTCGTCTTCTGATGTGCTTCGAGAGAATGTTTGAACTTCCTCCCTCATGATGCCACCATCTTCAGAAACTCTTTTAATGCGGCTTTGACTGGCCAAAATTGCACCATTTGAACACAGCAAAGCAACGTCAATGTCAACAGAGCTTGAACCGTAGAAGCGTGCGCTGCTGATGAAGACCGAGACACTGCGACTCGGAGAGAAGGTTGGCGTACAAAGGATTGTTGTTGCAGAGTGGACACCATAGAGTAGTGGTTGTGGTAAAGAGCATAGACGAGAAGGGAATCTGATCTGGTGATTCGGTCAGGAATTGGAGATCGCCGAAGGGATATACACCTCGCAAGTAGACAAAGGAAGAGAACCAAGTAATTTGTACAAAGATCAATTGATGAATGAGGCCAATATATCGAGTGCTTTGGTGAAATAAAAAATTGCTGGAAGAAACAACAAATACCAGCTGTAAGTGTAGCGTCAAATAAATTCATTTGGTTTGTGCTGAAGGTTCTAATGAAGAAGATGATAATTTTGGTCTGTAATTCACGTTATAATTGAGATGCAATTAAAAAAGAATTAGACATTTGTCATACCCAAGAGATAACCCATTCACAGCTTCACCTGCACCCTGAATTTCTCTTTCATCGTCTCCTTCACCAAGTCTTCTACGATTAAGCGGTCTCAAGATTGGACTTGCCATACTCAAAGTGGCTCTGAGAGTGGGACTGGAAGATACGCCGATTCCACGAGAAAATGGAGGGTAGTTGCTTGCAATCGTGGGCGAAGACGTCGCAGAGCTGGCTGCTGAGGCCGGAATCGCAATAGGGATAGCAATAGGAAGTCTTGAACCATTGGATCTTATCATTGGAGAGCTGACAGCTGAATGTGAGTCGCGAAGGTACGGTATAGATGGAGAGACTGCGCGCCGCTTGGAACTACTGGGATAAGGATCAAAACGATCATCGACTGAGCCTTTCCTGTACATTCGATAACTGAATATTCATGATGAAGGCAAAACTCACGTTTGCGTTTACTGGCGCGTGCAACACTGCTAGCCATTGTGGGAGGAGGTGTTTGGCGCCATTGGTTGATTGAATAAGAGGACGAAAGCAAGGGAGATCCCAGAGGCTAGTAGCAAAGTCAGGACTCGTCTAAATTGATATACCACGCAGCGCACCATGTCAACATCCATCGCTGCGCCAAAACTTGACGAGGTCTCTGATATGCTCATACCTGCGTCATCTCCGTAAACACTCCCTGCTACGCTCCCCGCGGGGGTAATTGTCCGACTGGAAGATTTTCGCATGATGTTTATTGGTTGGGTTCCGCTGGGTGGCGGATTGGTCGGAACCTCCGGCGCACGTTCATCGTCGTCACTTGGGGTTTCCTCGCGAGTGACCTCCTCCCGGCTAGCTTCTTCTGGATAGCGCCCTCTGTCTGGAAAAGCTCGTGGTGTACGTGGTTGGGAGGGTAAATCGGAAACCGATGAAACTAGGCGCTGAAAGGCTGCCTCGGACTTAACCTCTGCATCCTCTGGCCGAGCCTCTTGAGCTAGAAGGGTCAAAATCCTGTGTTGCTTAAGCTTGAAATAATAGATATGACAATATAACGATATTACATAGTTGAGAGCTTACAGAAAAAGCCAATCTTCTACTGAAGATTGTTGGGATATCCGTCGAATCCATGCTGGCCTTCCGCCGAGGGGGTGTCAATGGTGGGGGCCGAAACGTTGATTTAGCAATAGAAGAGTCTTCTTCACTCCCTTCAACCTTTAAAGGTGGTGTGTTTGTTTCAGAGCTACTAGAAGAATCGGTCATCATTTTGTCTCTCTCATTCTCCGTCTCTTCTGCAGTGACTGCACTTTGGCTTCGTCGCCTTGCGTGGAAGGCAGAAAACGACGAAGCTAGAGGGTGCATTCTTGCTTCAGATACGTACCCCCCCTTTTGTAGGAGACTAGGACGGCGGAATCTGTGGAATAGATTATCATCGATAGTTGAATTAGGTGTGCTGGGGTTTGATGAAGACGGCAGGGCAAAATCTGAAGATGATGTAGGGAGAGGCGGACGCGATGACGCCTTAGGCATTATCCACAGAAGAATTGCAGTGGGTTGTGCCACTGGTGAGTGAAGGGATGAACTAATGATTCGTCGAAAAGATTATACTGGTTGGTTATAAGAAGGCGTGCTCCCTTCATGTCGTTATTCAGGGTCCATGTCGTAATGATATTCCAATTTAATCGTAGTTACGTATCCATTGCAACGCCATACAATAATAATTGTTATTATAGGTACTTCAAAATGGCGACAGAGACTTGTAGATACTAAAGCAATTTGATCAAGTGAGACCACACCGCTTCTCCCACAACGTAAGTTGCACCAAGTATTTGGCCTGAACCAATGATAAGCTTGCAAAATCCATCTTCTTAATCCAGAACTTACCTATTAAGGCCACAGTACCTATTTTGTAGAGAAGATTGACCCTCTGATGAAGTCCCAGTTAATAAGCAGTCACCGACAAAAAAGGTACGTACTTTACTTGGATCACCAGTTATGTAGCCCTGAGTGTAACCAATTCGTCCAAGGACAAAGGCCGCACAAGCAGATGCGGCGAAGCAGGGGAACTTCAGGCTGGCAAGAATAGTACTAAACAAAGAATGAATGTTCTAGAATTCCGTTTATAAAAACTTGAACAACAATACCTAACATAGAGCACCGGAAGGTATTCGAGTGTATTCTGGTGGGCACCTTCATAAGCAACTTCAGTCATAACGATTGATGACTTGAGAGCTGCGCAAACATACGCTGGGCGCAATTGAACCGCATAGCGTCTACTGATTTCTCCTGTTCCGCCTTTTCTGCATAAACTGTTTGTGCAGAATTAATTTGGGTATGTAGCATATTTCAATAATTACTCGCCTTGAGGATACTTGACGCCTGCGCGTTTTCGGTACTTTACTACCACCGTATTCTGGTACGCAAGCAAATAGACAGTGGAGAGCAGTGCTGCCCCGACATATTGAGAGCTGCACAGTTAATAAATCATCCATGGTCTCAAAGAAGTAGGACGCATGATACACACCCTTCTGGAATACTAATAGTGAACGACATGGTGTTCTGAAGTGAAGAGAAAGCAGCATCCGAACATAATTTATACGATCACCACTGCAGTGATTTGTAAGGGATATGACCTAGGCACACCGTGGTACGCGTTCAAGTGGCAAAGCTTTGTAAGATCAAAAATTCGAAATATAATAAATTGACCGGTATACGACGTGAGCGGATGTTCACGCGTTCACGTTCACGAGTTTCTGCTGACAAGTGAAAACTACTGCAGTTGCGGCGCAGTGTGGATTCGTAACGAGCGAACATGAAATTTCGTAAGCGAGAAGCTGCAACGGCCCGATTCAAGCCGTTCTTTTTTTTTTTATAACCACGACTAAAAATGCCAAAACGTCCCGCAATCGACGCATTATCCGAAATGCAGCCCTTTACAAAAGCGCCGATCAGTAGTAGAAAGCGCGATGCACAAGTAGATGACGAGATAGGTGAATTTGAAGATGCATGGGAAGATGAATTAGAAAGCGACGAGTACGTTCAAGTTGCGCATCCTAACGATGACGGTAGGAGTGTGTATGCATGATGAAGTTGAAATGTCTTGACTATCTCAAGCGATGGATGTGGACGGGGGGCTACCCCAAATCGAAGAGTCCGAAGACACAGAAGACACAAAGGAGACAAGTCAAGTTTTCATTCCTGGCGTTCACTCTCTGGGAAAGGACGAAATCCTTCAACCCGATGAAACAGCATACATTATGCTGCACCAAATGGGCGTTGACTGGCCATGTCTATCTTTTGATATTCTGAGAGACAGCCTCGGAGACGAACGTCAACGATTACCAGCAACTATCTATATCGTAGCGGGTACGCAAGCAGATGTAGCAAAAAATAACAAGATGGTCGTTTACAAAATGAGTTCACTCCACCGAACACAGAAGGACGGTAGTGAGTGAGTTTCCTACTCATGCCAAGACCTTACCGGTGCTAATTTTTCTTATCAGACGAGTCAGATTCGGACGAAGACGATGAAGACAATGCCGACGATCTCGATGAAGATGCAGTTCTCGAATCAAAATCTGTACCACACTTGGGTGGCGTAAACAGAGTTCGAGCGCAGCCCACGTCAGCCCATCCTTTAATTTCGCAACCGTACCACGTTGCAACCTGGGCAGAAACAGGGAATGTGCATATCTGGGATGTCCGGCCACTTATCGAATCCCTTGATGTTCCCGGATATTCGTATGATAGGACCCGTTTTGACAACCCGATCTTTACAATAAATTCACATGGTCGAGCAGAAGGTTTTGCGATGGACTGGGCGACATCGGGTTCTTCGTCTTTGAGGCTTCTGACTGGCGACATCCACTCTAAAATTTACCTGACGACATCCACTCCATCAGGCTTTAATGCACTGGTTCAACCCTTTACGTCGCACACTTCGAGCGTGGAAGATATCCAATGGAGTCCATCGGAACCCACAGTTTTTGCCTCTTGTTCAGCAGACTGCAGCATACAAATCTGGGATGTCCGCACGAAAGGCCGAAAAAGTGTAGTTGGCATCGTTTCGGCTCATGAAAGCGATGTCAATGTTATCAGTTGGAATAGGTTGACGTCTTACTTGCTCATTAGTGGTGGAGATGAGGGCGGTATAAAGGCATGGGATCTGCGAAATGTGAAGAAATCCGGGTAATGTTTGTTTCTTAGGTGATTCGGAAAGATCTGCTCATTAACCCTTTCAGTTCAACTTCACCGGATCCTGCACCCGTGGCTCATTTTTCGTGGCATAAGGCACCTGTCACGTCGATTGAATGGCACCCTTCTGAAGATTCTGTCTTCGCTGCAGCAGGAGCAGATGATCAAGTCACTCTATGGGACCTTGCAGTTGAGCAAGATGACGAAGAGACAGGGGCGAATGAAACTCTAGACAATGGAGAAGTACCACCACAGCTGTTATTCGTGCATCAGGGTCAGAGGGATGTCAAGGAGCTGCATTGGCATTTCCAGATTCCGGGAACTGTCGTCACCACCGCATCTAATGGCTTTAATGTCTTCAAAACGATATCTGTCTGAATTTCATTATGTTGATTGATCACTGGATAAGAAAAGTCTATCAGGAACAGCAAGAAACGTTCAAGGGTTTTAAGTGGTTATTTCCTTTGCAAGGCTGTATAAGGCGATGTAGATGTTCCTAAGGTCGCACAAACTTTGGCGCACAAGGAAAAGCTGATGTTCGTCATGTTCCTGGAGAGCAAGCTTGTATATATCCTTATTCAGTGAATTTTAATCAATGTTAAAGTGACAAAGTATACCACATAATCCTCAACATCGGGATATTCGACTATTTTCGAGCACAACTCCGCACGAGCGAGGTGATTTCTCCTAGTCATGTCCCGCATGTTGATGCCCGCTTCCTGTGCACGCTGCAACTCGGCGAGAAACACTGCCAAAGCAACATAATCTAGTCATGGTCAAGCAAAGAGCTATTTGCGAACCTTCTCGCGCATGCGGAATTGAATCCAAAAAGGAATCTCCTAGAGATTCTTGTTGATATCTGATTTACAATGCAGACCTCTGAATTCAAGAGATAAAGTGTCGGTGGGTCACAAATTACCTATGTGATGAGATCAGCCAGACTTGAGATTGGTCCTGGCGATGAAATCGATCTGTGAATTTTGCCCTTGAATCTTGAATCGCAAAAGATTACAAACCGTATGTTGGACCAAGGTCTCGCATTCTGCCTTTATCATAGAACGTGCCTCCTTTAATCCTGTGCAGGTAGTTCCAAAATCCCGGGTCACTTCTATGGCGGGCAATGAAACTGAGAATCGGTTCTTGTCATGTTCTTCAGAAAATCTCCGTTTTTTCGAAGGCGGTTCAGAGGGTATACCAAGACGCCGATCTGTGATTCCTGAAAGCATGAGGGGTGAATAAAATAGAGATCCAGGCCTCGAGATGTCGTCGATCATCCTTTGGAGCTCACTGGAAGGCAGTTTGTGAAGTTATAAAAAAAAGGAAAGTTGAGAGAGAGCAATTAACATTATCTGCAAGACCTTAAGATTTCACTTCATGGGCAGAGAGGTTCAAAAGCTCGCTTTTCGAGGAAAAATCCGAGTCACCACATCCAGGCCATTTTTCAGGAAGTCCCGATACAAGCCCTGGAATATTTCAAGAATTCTGAGTAAAAGCCTCTCTGTATGAGTCAGATTTAAGACCTCCAGCTGTGCATTTACGTTGGTATTCATAGTTCTCGAGTTATAGTAAGAGTTTGGACGCGTTGTTTACAACTGTTGTCCATTCTCCTACATTCGCTCATATATATCTCTAGCAGTAGTAGTACGCAATGGCCAATCAAGAGGAGAACGATGCCATCTCAGCATTGACAGGGTTTTCTATCAATCATGTTCTCGGCGACCTTTCATTACCCTCGGGAGATGGCCTTTCAAACAGGCTTGGTATCTCTGGCTTACCTACTTTGAAAGCCGACCAAATCTACAACAATAAATGGCAAGATGAAGAAGCAGTGGGACCAGAACAAGGTCAAGATTGGGAAGATGAAATAGACAGGGAAATGCGAGAGGAAGGTGCAGAACATGTGAATGTGAAGCAAGAAGAACTTCTACCAAGCGTGCGGCAAAAGGAGAAACGTACAAGGATCATTAAACGTTATGTTGAAAGGCCGAAGAGTGTTTATGAGCGATTTCCTGCTTTCGAGAAGGACAAGATTCTCGATTTCAGTGAGCTTTTCAAAGGATACACTGTGCACAAATCCCGGTTGTCGAAGCGCCCGTATCAGGGTATGTTGTGATATTTGAGTCTCTTTCCCTTACTGAGTTCCGCAGTCGAGAATGTGTATGCACGTAAAAGAGATTATACCAAGGGTTTCCTGGATGCAGTTGTTGGAGATGCGAAAAGGCAGGTCGAGAACCAGCGTGTGGAGGAAGAGATATCAGCTGGAAATATTGAAGCCGATCTGAGGAAGGCTCTGGAGGTGCGTCCTTGTTCGCCACAGCTGCTATCTAAATAACTCTTTCGTAGGAGCGTGGGCAAACGACCGTTCCCGTTACTCTGCCTTTGCACGACCGGACATTTGACCTGGTTCTACTTTCAAATTGGGAGGACCAAATCATTTATGAACCCGAAAGTTTCACACATTCTACTTCACCTACGCGTCCCCTTGTCCCGGAAGCTAAGCTTACTACACCTCTTAACAAAGTCCTGGAATCAGGTGCATGGACCCAAAGCATTGTATGGGGCCCCAATGCTCCCTTCCGCGACTTCACACAGCTCGAATTAAACGAGGAGGATGTCATAATTGATGAAAAACCTAGTAGGATTTCGCTTTTCAATTCATGACTCGTGCTAATGGCTGGCTATAGTGGAGACATTTCGTTCTAGGAAGCGACTTAGGACAGACGCACAAGTCAAAGACAAATTCAACCTCTCGAACGATCACTACTATGAAGTTTCCAAGGAAGGGGGAAGACACCGCGTTCGTCAAACTTTTGGACAACTTGTTGTGGAACATGCCTACCCTGCTCAGAAGTTGCAACTACCATTCGTAAGTGATTCCGTTGAAGGGAAATTAGTTTCTAATTTTTTGTAGTATAAAACCCGCCTATCCAAGCAAGAAGCACGTTCTTTCCATCGACCGGCGCTCCAGTTCCCTTCCAATATCGAGATCCGATTTGGCAAAGTACGGACAGCGAAAAAAAAGAAGGACAAGGCTGGTCGGAAACTCGGGAAAGGCGGAAACATAGGCGAAGGCTTGCACCGAACCAGCGACCTTAGTCTCAGAGATACGTCAAACTTCGTTCTTTGGGAATACTCTGAAGAGCATCCACCAATTATTCCCAACTTTGGTATGGGCAACGTCCTTGTCAACTATTATCGCAAGAAAGATGAAAAAGACGATCATGTGCCAAAGGTATAGTGGTTTCGCAATGCGTCAATGCTTTAACTCAACTTCAACAGGGTGAACTTGGGTTCCCATTTGTCATGGAACCTCAAGATGAATCTCCTTTTATGAAATTTGGCTATGTGTACCCTGGCCAGACGATACCGGCCTTGTACAATAACCTCGTACGAGCACCACTGTTCCGTCAGAAGCCATATCCAACAGATTTTCTGGTAGTCAGGTATAGCTTCTTCTGTTCCTCTGCTCCAAAATGCTGACCTTTTGTATAGAAATACCATCAAAGGAGAAAGCAAATACTTTTTACGGGAAATCAAAAACATATTCGTCGTTGGTCAAACTTATCCAGTGACAGAAGTACCAGGACCACATTCACGGAAGATCACAAACACTATCAAATATCGTCTGCAAATTATTGCGTTCAAATTGCTGAAGAAGAGTCCTGGAGAGCGTCTCAAGATATCCCGACTAATGAAATACTTTCCAGATCAGAACGAGTTACAAATGCGGCAGAGGCTAAAGGTATGACTTGTTCCTGCGTGTTTGTGGCCTGGACTCATCAACTGGTCAGGAATTTATGGAATATCACCGCCGAGGACCACATCAAGGTTTCTGGCGACTGAAAGCAAACTGGAACATCCCATCAGACGCAGAAATGCTCAAAATGGTTGGACCTGAACAAGTGGTGCTCACGGAGAGCATGCAAATTGGGCAGCGTCACCTCCAAGACCTCGGGTACAGTCAGGCTGCGGAAGATGGAGACGACTCGAATCTCTCTGTTGAACAACAACTAGCACCTTGGATCACAACCAAGAATTTTTTGTTTGCGACCCAGGCAAAGGCCATGTTGCGACTGCACGGTGATGGTGACCCTACTGGTCGTGGCGAGGCGTTCAGCTTCATACGTATATCAATGAAGGATATTTTTGTCAAGGCCGGTGAGGACTACGAGCAGAAATTGGGTATGATTATTTTATTCTCTTCGTTGCATTGAGACTCATTCGTGCGTGTTACCACTAGCCGAAGCCGAAAATCGTCCAAAGTCTGCACACCGTTACAATGTTGCCGAGCAGCAGCAGATATATAAGTCTGAAATTGAACGTATCTGGAAAGCCCAATTTGATTCACTCAGTCGCAAGGATGAACCGAAACTGACGGACGAGGAAAAGGAATTGCAAAAGAAACCAATTACAACTGGTCCCCCTGCTCGTCCTTCTCCGGCATTGAGCCGGGCAGCGTCTGTAGATCTTCAGAGGGCAGGCAGTTTAGGACCTGAAGAAAACCGGAAGGTACTTAGGATCAAAAGGCTCGTAAGTACTGCTTTAACCCATATAAATAGCCATTTCGGAATCTTGCGCCATAGATCGATGGTGTTTGGAGGACGGAAATCGTTCGGGACCCTGCAGTCATTGCTGCATACATACGTAGTCGTCAGCTGATTGAAGAAGAAGCCACAATGGCTGACACTCTTGCACCCACTGGTGATGCCGATAAAGATATGAGAGCGAAGAAAAGGTGCGTTGCAGTGTGATCCGGTTCTTCGGGCGTTGCTTATGGTTACGGTAAGGCTGGAGGAGGAGATTGCCCGAATGAAGAAAAACCAAGAGAGACGCCTGCATAGAAAGAACGCCAAGATCGTCAAGGAAGGTGGAACTCCAATGACACTTAATCGACCTATCAAACCAGATACTACAGTGCGTAAAGCTTTGCTTCCAAAAATGGCACTACTAACGAATACCTCTGCTGACAGCGACGATGTGGACACTGCGGTCAAATGGGCCACATGAGTATGTCATTTGTCGACTTGCAAATTCGTGATTAGTGATCTGATCTTGCCGCCACAGAAACTAACCGAAAATGTCCTCGTTGGGCCGAATTCAACAGCGGAAGTGCTCCGACCCCATCGACGCCTTCGGGCTCAATGGCAAGCCCGCCGCCACCTTCCGCCATCCTTCCATCAAGCCTCAGTGCTTTTGGTCGACCTGGTTCAGCCTTTGGACACCCAGCTGCAGTTCCTTCACCCTTAGCGACAAGCCCGCCTATGACTGCTATGGATGATGATACAGCATCCTCTTCGGCACCTAAAATTAAGCTGACCTTGAAGCGAGGTTAAAGCCTTAGTCCTCTCTAATGTTGTGTCAAATTGAAGTTTTGCAATTGTACATTATTATCTGAATTCCTTTCCTTTTGCAGTTATGTGTGAAATGAAATAGTCAGTGGTTCCATTACTATGAAATGCAAAGTATTGACTTGTTCCTGTTATTTACAACTATGGTGATCAACATTTTAATGCCTCTTGTTTTGCGGACAAGGATCACAATCCATCAAAAATTTGTATATCCTGAGATGGGATAGTAAATATAAAAAATGGTTGATATTGCGACCAGATATGGGAGCGTCCTAATGAGATGTAGAACAACTTTCGACTTGGACACAAAACGCAAAATAAATAAAAGCAGTCAATGACATAAATCCCCGTCGCACCATGGTTTCAAGCAGGAGTCATCTCAACATCTCTCGTCGACGAATGCCGACTCATGAAGTTTTGATTAACTGACACCAACAAATTCAAAATAAAATCGGCGTGCATCTTCCTCTGCTCTAGAGTCGAAGCCCTATTCGATTCGATCCTGCCAATCTGCGAGCTGAGATGCTGTTGATCATCGAAATCAGATGCATCCGATGTAATGGAGTGTATGCTTGGCAGGACCGTGGACTTCATGCCCGGAGACGAGTTCATGGAATTGTCGGGCGAGGAATATTGGGAACGGCCTCCTGAAGATGAACTCGTCTTCTTGAGAGGCGGAAGTCTGTACTGAACATCGCCTGATGTGAGAAGGGGGTAAAGCGACCCAGATTTCAATGGTGCAGTATCCGCCGAGTTTGTAGACGCAAGCGGACGATGCAGCGTAACCGGCAACTTCGGCTCGATAGGTTGCGGAGGTCGTTCGTCTGTGGGCAACGACTTGAGTGGGATCATCTGTCGTACCGCCTTGTTCATGTATTCCGGCGGTGCCAGATGCGCCACAGATGTACCGCGAGAAGGCCGAAGATAATCGAATGAGTCAAGAGGTAGCTGCGGTGGCGTATTCGTCGCAGGTGTCGACACTGAGGATTGAGGTGAGTTGATTTCCGAAGGAGGAGTCGGGTGCTGGTGGTGGTGTTGATTTAAAAAGGTAGACCCTGTGGGGTACTTGCTCAACCGGCGTCCAAAATCACTTATAGGATAACTGCGCAGCGTTGGGTCAGGAATATCGTTAAAAATTTGGCCTGGGAATGCAGATTGATTCGATCGCGAATTGTAACTGTTGCGATTAGAACTTTGAACGTAAGGGGCGTCCGAGAAACCGAAATTGCCGGATGATATTCCTGGCATGCCGGTAAGACCAAGTTGACTCAAAGTAGCAGGATCAAAATAGTTTTCGGTTGACAGATTGGTTGGATGAGAAGGAGCCGTCGGATAACGTGCAATGCCAGAAACATCCCTACCAAGGGCTAGTAAGAAGCCGTTGACTGCCGCGAGCTCCTCAGGCGTACGGATATCGAGGGAAACATAACGAGGATTGAAACCAGAAGACGAATGACTACTGCCGGAAATTTCATTGTAAGCCACATTGTTTAAACGCTCCGCCATACCTGATGAGAATATTAGTGGACTCTTGAGCAAACCACAATAGAGCTTCCACTAACGAGGATCATAAGACGGGGAGAAGCGGCACTTTTTCACGTCAGAAAAGAAGTCGTCCACATTGTAGCCGTCATGGGCTCGCTTGGTACCTGTCGGAACAGAAGTGGAGTCATTCCTCAGCACATCCCAAGAAGGCAGTGGCGGATTGGTCATGAACATGTCATGGGGATGGTGAGGATGGGCAGATGCATGGCCTAATTCAGGAGAAGGTGTAGGTAAAAGAGGTGCATGAAATCCTGTCAGTGACTTAAGCCGGCCTGTGGAGCATTACAAAAATAAGATGACATACCGTCAGACGATTTCATACGAGTTTGGAAACTTCGTTGCTGCGGAGGAGCGCTGGCAGACGGTGAGGCGGCCTTGCTTTTAGAATCAGAATCCCCTCCGCGCACGCGTGACACATAGGTTGGGTCAATGACGGTAATCGCCTTGGAATGTTTGTGTTGTTGGTGGTGCTCCTCTGTATGGATCTTTTCATGCTTCTTCAGATCCTGAGGTCTCTTGAAGGATTTCTTACAAATCTGAAATAAAGGAACGTTAGATGATGATCAAAAGAAAGTACAATTGATTTACGTCGCAGACATGGGGCTTTAGGGGCGTGTGGACTGAGGATTCTTTAATAAATGATTAAAATGGAATAAAAGGCAACAATATCACCTCTCAGATGGCTGGTAATGTGATCTCTTTTCGCACAACTTGTTCCGCAGTCCTTCCATTTGCAGGTGAGACAGAGATTGTTGGTACTCTTGCGACCAACGTGGTCATTGCAGAGATGATTGTAGAGTGTCTCTGGGTCGCCGAAGGACTGAGTACACTCTTTCCAAAGACATTTATGGACGGATGGCTGCTGCTTGTGTTCCTCTTGACAAGGCTGTTGTTGAGGATCGGCAGACTTGTCTTCAGTCTGCTGACGGTCATCGTCACTGTGAGCAGCAACGGGCGAATGTGTGGTGGACGGGGAAGGAGGAAGGTGGGACATAACTTGCCAGGGATGCGCGAAGAGAAAGGATTGCTGGGCGCGATGCATGATTGTTTTTAAAAAGAGGGATATCTGCCAAGCTGTCAGGCCAAGAACAAGCCAAGACGGTCTTGGCACTGGCTCCTGCCAAGCTCAGCGCGGCCATTCTTGGCAAAACTAGGTCTGATTATGTAATCTACGGTCTAGGTTTACAGCGTGTTGTCGGTTTCCTCCTCATCATTCACTCTCAGCACTTTCACCCATTCGCGATAGTTGAAATTCCCTTGTCGATCTGTAAATGACCCTTTGAATAGTCTGTCGATCTGTACTTACATTGTCAATTATATCCGCAATGCACGGAATATATCTGCTTACTTCTTGTTCATTCATCCTCTCACCAATTTCACTGAGCCACTTCTTCATCTCCTCCACTTTCACTGTCCCGGAATCATTCTCATCAAATGATCCGAATGCTTCCAACAGTTCTGCTTCCGAATCAAAATCGAATAACCGCTCACTCATCATCGTGAGGAACATCGTAAAGTTGATACCTCGCTCCGACAAATTAGTATCTTCATGTGAAGGTGCACGATTGTGTGTACCAGGCCGAGCACTGAGCAATTCATCCATCGTTCGTTTGGGTGGAGAAATCCCTGATATACAAACAGCATTAAAGCCGAAACAGTGAGCAAACTGTTCACCCACCCAAACTCGCGAAGATTTCTCTCAAATCGCTCTCGTTCACCCAGCCGTCCTTATCGTGGTCGATTAATTGGAATGCCTCCTTAAACTGCTGAATCTGGGGCGCCTGGAACAGCGAAAACACTCCAGATGGCTCCCTTCGCGTCCGTGATTTCTGAGCTTTTGTCTGTTTGTTTGGCGTCGCAGTCGGCGAAAGGTAATCAGGATATCGCGACATTTCCACAAGTCACAGTCTAGTTCTCGATACTTGTGTGTAATTCTGGATTGGTTCGTGGCATCAACGTGCATCAACGTGGGTGTGGCTGTGATATCTCGTCCAAAACGGGCAAGCTTCCAAAACACGGCATAAACGTTCGACTTGACCCATAATGAAGGTCAATACTTGATGGAGCTAAACCTTTCAAACAGAACTTCCCTTCAAATTGCGTTTTACTTAATTTCCGCTACTAATGCTCCAAATATAGCAGAATGCAGCATGTTGAAGAAATATCCGCCAAGCAGAGCCAAGATAGTTGCCAAGTCGAGACAAGATCAAGTGGCTGTGATCACTGGTACCCAAATGACACAATCCTTGTCCGACAAGTGCCAAGGAGAATAGTGACGATCACTTTAAATCGTGTGGGCGCCTGCAGGTGCTTGGTGGAATCTTGGTAGCTTAAACTTTTCTGATTTCACGTCGGGTCAGTTTATTACCGTTTATCTCTACATATATCACGACATTCGCGCACTCCATAATATGTCAAGGATGCTACTCTCGCGCCCGAAAGACAGTCGTTATTCGCTGATCATGCGCACATCAAAATCTAGAACGCATTCCAGAACCACAATGTTGAATTGCAAACTCTATAAGAATATATCGGAACTAGCATTGTAACACGTCAACCATAATATCATAATCAGGCTGGACAGAGACTGATGTTATTCCGTTTTCAAAGTTTCCATTGCATCTATCTATTTTTTGTATGACGGGAATCCGTTGCAGCCAAGTCAGAAAACTAGACTACAAGGAGGTAATGGTTGCATGGCGAGAAATGTCGGGTAATCCAGGAATGAAGAAAATCTTTAGTACAGGACATTTACAGTAAGTCATCGACTACAAAACACACAAGTACATAATGGATAGAAGTAACCCAATCTTGAATAACTATCTAGTTCTGTTCGTAATTAAAGTTTCAGAACAACCAATGTGGGCAATCAATAACGACGAAAGCCTACGAGAAAGGGTATATCACGAGAATCAACATATCACAACCTGGGCCAACGATCACTTATTTTTCTTCTTCGGAGAGGGAACAACCGGAGAACAGGATTCCGAAGCAGAAGAATGCGGTAATTCTGTCGACACAGGAGTAGCCTTGGAGCTTCCTAAATTACTATCTTTCAAAGGCTTGCCATCATTAGTCACTGTGAACTAGAAGTAGCAAAGTCATCAGAATAGATATGTATTTCGAGGATTTTTCACGACTCACATAGATAACATCATCAAGACTGCCATGTTGAGCAACGGGAACGATAACAGGTTGATGGTTAGATGAGGTATTGATAGAAGACAACCGATAAAAGCCTGGTTCGAGGCCCTTGTCAACAGCTGCGGTCAATTTTCCATTCGTCGCTGCGTTGTTCAATCCTTTGAAGAAATTAAACGTCTTGGGATTCGTGGGTTTTGTCTGATCAAGCGATTCAAGCTTCTCGACCACAACATGAGAGTGACCTTTGACCTGTCCCCCCTTATTGAGCTGTTGAGGTGCAGCAAAATAATTTGCCTGAGCGTTGACGAAGAAACCCGTGTCGATGTTCTTGATGTTCATCTCAATCGTGAACGACTGTCTGGCCTTGATAGTACCAAAATTCTTGGGAAACACGAACTTTGCCGAAGGCATGTTATCCACAGAGGGTATCACACCGATGGGTGCGGGATTGCATGAGCCGGTTGTGATCTGCTTTCCGTTGGTGATAGGAAGATTGGGCACAGTCAAGCAGAAATTGATGAAGTTATTAGCCGACGTGAGCGACGGAACTTGACCGGCGACAGGGGGATTTTGGCCATCGGTCGCAAATCCTTTGGCGATTACGCGAGGGTCGAGAGCTGTAGGGCAAAAATTGTAATCAATTTTTTAAAATCATTGGTCAACGACAAGGTCACGTACTAAGGGACTTCTGGAGATCCTCGTCGTTGCCGGCATTCCGGCTCTTACCAGTGTTTTTATTCTTATTACCACCATTCTTATTCTTGCCCTTCGATCCTCCATCCTTTTTGTCAGCACTGTCTCCAGAATTTGCAGTGCGAGAGGATGTTGTTGTATTTGAGAACGGATGTCCTCCTCCGAGGTTGTGTTCTTTGGTACCTATCAATGATCATGAAAATCAGATTTCAATATAATTCAGCAAATACAAAAAGGAGTCAGCACATACCGCCATCATTGGCCGATGGCGTTGCAATTGCTTGAGCCGTAAAAGTGACGGTCCGGAAGACAGTGGTAACCGACTTTTATTATCAGCCCCGATTAGGTAATGACGCATATTAAGAAAAGGCCTCCTGTACCTGACATTGTTCTGGATCTTGAGGTTGATGGTAGGACGGAATGGCATTGGCAAAAAGAGCAAGGACAAGGAAAGTGATACAGGTGTGTCTTGAAAGCATGTCAACCAAAATTCACGATAAAAGAAAGGATGCAATAAGATGAAAGAATGATATCGCGCCAAGGATAATCAAAGACAGAGAGAGAAGTTAGAACTTGAAGAGAAAGAAATCGACACCAGTGTCGGGCGATCGAAAACCTCTGCGCACTAGGCGGAGCTCGATGTGCCGAGCAAGAAAAAGAGAAAAGGTAAGGGGGATAAGAAAAAAAGGTGAATCTCATGTTCCTGTCAACATTCCTTTTGTAGAAGACAAAAGTGTTCAACGTGCAGTGCGGGCTGATAATGCGGTTCGCACACTTCACGATCGGCTATAGAGTGCTTCCATCCTCTTCCATCTGAATAAATATACTTCCTTTGTACTCCTACCACCCATCCAGTCTTTCTTTTCTCCATTTGGTACACACTTTTTTCCGAAACAAAAGTCACTTCATTCCAGTCTCCAGAGCTCTGCAGCTCAAGTTATTTTGGTTCTAACAGGTAGTCAACCTGGCTGATTGCCTTATTACCAACTTTACCCGGTTCGACCCCCAAGTAAAAGAACATTTGCTGGTAGTCATAGTGTGCTCATCAGTGTCGTCGCTGGAATCAATATTTCATTCAATCTTCAATATATGGGCTTACTATAAGAACCAACTACAATATCAGTGATAAAGTATGTCTTGAGTGCAAACATCGCAAGAAGGCAATTGTCCTCCGGTCCATTGCGGACAATGGTATATACATTTAATTTTTCATCGGGTACTACGTGCTGAAGTATTGTTGTCACCGTCTACGAGAAATCTCATCTGAAGGCTTTGCCCAATTTTGGCATTTGCACATCTACACCCTTATTTAAGGCTGGTCCACAGCGCTGGTTTAGGAGCCTGGATAATAAGCTGCTCTCAATTCGAATATGAAAACAATTTTGGCTGAGGTGATGGGATCAATGTACAAATAAACAAATGACTTAGAGTCACGTGAGGTTGAGCCCCATTGATATCATCACAACCAATATTTGTCGGTTATTGCGCTTTATTGCGATCCTCTCGAATTGAGAGGCTGGTTCTAGGAGCCTGCTTATTATCTGACCTTTTGGTGTAGCGGTTAGTTGCGGCGCGCTAACTATCTTACACCTTAACATTTCTGAGTAGATTCAGGATATTGAGTAGAGTCTTCAAAAATATATTGGTGAAGTCATGATCAGTGAGTAGGAAGCATCGAAAATGTTCTATCTTTCGGCATCCTTACTATAGATCAGTAAGGGTTTATATGAAAATCGTTGCTTTTTCAAACTTTGCAAAGGACAAGTTACATCCAGGAACTTCAAATTCTAATCCATTCAAAATTTAATTTTATGTTTCCTATGATGGACAGGTTGACTAATTTGGCATTTGTCGTGAGCACAGCCGCCGCAGTCAGACAAAACGTCAACAAGAAATACATGGCATTCCATCCCTCCACCACAAACCCTATTCTCTTTAATATTTTTCATTTTGCATTCCAATATTTTAATTTTTGATTCAGTTTTCTTAATTCAGGACATTGGAGAATGATCTTCCAATCTGCCTTGAAATATGCATTCGCTGCGCTTGCTTTCGCCTCAACGACTCAGGCACATCCTCAACAATCCTCCAATTCAGAAATAAGCACCCTTGCCCGTCGCGCTACTGTGTGCAATGGACATGCAGAACTTTGCGACCGCAGCTTTGGAAACGTCACATACATTGGGACTCACAACTCCTATGCTATTGGTGTCAATAATCGTGAGTCTGAAACTTCATGAAGATGTTGTTCTCGTATTGATGTCTTGACTGCCTCAGTTGGGGCCAATCAGGACCAACCTGGTAAGTGCTTTGAATTGTTCCATTTCGGACGTTATTCAATTGTCGCAGTTTTGCAGCAATTAAACGACGGGATTCGAATGCTGCAAATGCAGGCGCACAACGCGAGCGGTGTCATCAAACTTTGTCATAGTGATTGTGTCAGTGTTGTGACGAGTCAATTGCACCGAAAGTGATCTAATTTCTGGAGAACTGCAGAGTCTGGTTTACGATGGTGGAACATTAGAAGACTATCTAAAAATAGGTGTGCTCTCTTGATTGCCTTTTGATGTCTTCTAATCTTCATGGCCAGTTAAGGGTTGGCTTGATGCCAATCCGAACGAAGGTGGGTCTTGTTATGCATGCGGTGCTTCAATTTATCTGAATCTTTTCCCTAGTACTGTCTTTACTAATAGTCAATATCAACAACTTGCCTGCTACGAGGTATGACACTGTTTTCAAGGCTGTTGGCCTTGACACAATGTCATACGCTCCAACCACACAGCCTTTACCTGCTACTGGTTGGCCAACTCTGGGATCCCTGATCGACTCAGGTAAACGACTTCTTACATTCATCGATAACACAGCAAACCCTACGGCCGTACCTTATATAATCGATGGTGAGCGGGTTTATACAATAGGTAAAGTTGATCTAAGAGTTATACAGAGTTTTCCAACATTTGGGAAACTGCGTACGATGTCACAGACCCCGCGTTTGATTGCAAGGTCAACAGAACACGCGGGGACACTGCTACCCAGATGTATCTCATCAACCATTTCCTCGATGAAAAGGTTTTGGGCGCGTTTGTACCCGCTATTGGCAAGCTTAGCCAGACAAACGCTGCGACCGGTACCGGTTCTGTCGGCGCTCAGGTCTCGACATGTGTTGAAGATCACGGCAGGCCACCCAATTTTATCCTTGTCGATGTAAGGATGTCTTGCCTTACACTGTAAGAAGCTGACAATTCTCTATTAGTACTACGAGTACGCTGGGGGCGCTGTTTTCCAAGTGGCGGCCAGTATCAATGGTGTGCCTTACAGCCCCTCTTCTCCAATTGCAACGCCATCGCCTACGACGAGCACTACTGGTCCAAAAACTACTTCTTCTCCCCTCTCTGGTTCTGCAACCGCCGATGTAACAGCATCAACTCCATTCATTATCACACTGCTCACTTTATTCATTGCACAAATCATCCTGCTATAATCTTATTCAATAGCTCTCGGATTTTTGGAAGGATATTATTTAATCTTTGCCACGTAGATATTGATCTTAAAGGACACAGAAGGACACAGGTAGCAATTAGGGACATTCAATTCATTTTTTCCTTTCTAGTCGCCATTTATATACCCGTGGTCGATAAGCTTCTTCATCAATTTGACGAGGTAGACTGCGTCTCTTTCCTCTTCGAGCATCTATCTCGTCTTCGTCTTCCTCATCGTCCTCGTCACCTTCAACCTTTTCAACACCTTTAATTCTCCTGCGCGCGCCCTTTCCCATCATCAACCTCTGCATCTCAAGTTCACGTTGAGCATACCGCAGTTTACGATCTCGATCCAACCGTGCTGACAATTCTTTCAAGAGACGTTTCCGGTTACCCAAGTGGCGTTGGTGACCGTCATTGTGCTCCTCGTCCTCTTCCTTTTTTGTGTCGAGAGACTTCCGCTTCTTCGGCTTCCTCTTAGGCTCGTTAGATTTCCACCCCAGTTCTTCTTCTGGTTCTTGGATACTATCGCCGACGTCTTTTTCCTTTCCTTTCATCGAAAGGTGAGAAACTGGAATAAAATAAGATCGAGAGAGAAATCATGGTTGAATTTCATGCCTTCGTCTGAATTTTGCGCAAACAGGATGTGGTTGTATTTTTTCCTATGACCTCTAGGCGAATCGTTAAGTATTTTGGCTTCCCTGAGGGTGTTTACCTCGCTCTCCTCTAGTTCAGCTTCACAATTGTCTTCGTCAGATTGACCCTGTACTAGATCACGCATCTCCGTCAACTGGCTCTTTATCTTCTCTATTTTCTAGATGATCATTCAAAACAAGTAACGGTAGAATAATAAACAAACATACTTTTAGACCGGATGATCGCATAGTACGGACATAATTCTCATCCTGCGTTTTAAGCACTTTAACGATGTCTGTAGGAAGTGCAACATTGCCCCTGCTTTTGATATGTACACCATTCTGCACGGGGGATCAGACTAAAGTAACTCTTCAAATAGTTCTTTAGACCTACCTTGGTCTTTTCCCTAACCATGGAAAAGTAGAATTCATCCTTATTTCGCTCAGCAACTTTTTGCCTGAGACGGTTAAGCCGGTCTTGCTTGGAATGATAATCGCGAGCACGCTTGACATAGTCTCTATGTTTCTCTAATATTCCAAACTTTGCCCTGTGCGCAAGCTGCGAGCGCTCTTTGTGGTTCCGCCTATGCAGCGAATTTCTGAGGGACGAGGTCATGGTCCAAAAGCGAAATGTGACAGGGGGTGTGACAGTGTTTCGGTGTGATTTTTCAGAATTGTGTCTGAAAACGGACATTTATTTGGAACGACCAGCGCGAATTGTCGAGAATTTCTAATTGTGCGGGATATAAAGATGAGCTTTCAGCATTTTCGCCTGGGAGAGATCACTCCTATCCAGCATTTACCTCAGGTTGCTGCTCAACCCATTCGTATGTGCACATGTCCTCTCATGTCTTTCGTCTTCATCTGTCAAGTCGTCTCCAGAGACTGCGTCGTCTATTTCAACTACAAAACAACCGTATGGTTCTGGCGATAGTGAAGATGGATATACGCTCGGTTTCAATAACTTGGATGAGTTCCAGGCCTGGCGGGAGGCAGAGGAAGAGCGCAATTGTGTGGAGTTCGTAAAAGTATGGTTGTTTTGTTCCTTACACTTACCTCGTCACTCATGAATATCTGCTTCTAGGGAGATACACACGGTAGCAAGGCAGACCCTCCCCGTTTCAAGGAACATACTAAGCTGGTATGTGCAAGGCACTCACGCAGTGGACGCAAGAAATATGTCAAAAAACATCCCGAGCGCGTGCGCAAAGTGCCCAGTCGCAAGGTTCAAATTCTTTCGATCTTATCTCAGTAAATTGGCTGATATTGTTAGGACAGTTGGAGGGTGTTGGCTGTCAAGCGTCAATAAGCTATAAAACGTACCACGATAGTGAACAAGTGCGCGCTTGTTGTAAGTAATACAGCCTGGTTCCACTGTTGATGGCACTTATCTCCTCTTTTCGTAGATATTCAACAACACTCTCATCCAATTGGTCCTGACAACTTGCAATTCACACGTCGAGGACGGAAAGCAGCTGCCTTAGCTGACAAAGACCGCAGTCGTAATAAGAGCGCCGCTCCTGCGGCTGCGCCTCCTGATCACCAAATGGTTGTTGCTAGTACATCCAATGTCGCACACCAGCCAACAACTACGGTCGAACAGCCCTTGACCACCTTTTCCTCTGCAGTATCGATGTTAGCACCACTTCCAGGACAAAGTTTTGCTCCCACGCCGCAAGCTCAGCCTTTTACATTTCCCGCTGGCGTTGATTATGCTGTGCAATCTCCAAATCAAGACCGTTGGGACAACATGAGTACTCTTTTCCAAAATGTACGGGAGCATGCAAGAACGTACAATTACCCTCCCGCGAGCGTTGCGGCTCTGGAGACTGTTCTCATTCGATTGTATTTGGAGAGTCCAATTGGGGCCATGCCCCAACAAAGCATTACCGGCGGAAATCCCGCTCTCGCAAATCAACCACAACCTCAGCCTGTCATTCAAATGCAAACGACTGTGAATGGGAACGCTACGGACGGTGCTACCACAGGAGGTACTTCGTAACTTGTCAGGGTTTTTCTTATGTTTCAATCGTGGCACCGCTATGTATGACGTCGTATTATATAATCATGTATATGTTTCCCCGTCGAGCTTGGGGTGAACGGACTTTCCCTTATTTCTATCTATCTAGCAAATGTCGGCCTTTAGATTCGCAAAACAGGCATTTGTTACAGAAAAACCGCATGTGCGCATAATGTTCGAATCCCACTTGACGATGAGATAATTGGCGATCTAGTCTTCAATTACCGATTGGGTTGATATTCTGACAGGAAGCAGTATTAAAGAGGAAGCTTACGATGGGTGAGACAGCTTCTGAGGGAGTGTAGAGACGTGCAGTTCACATATCTTCATTTCTCGAAGCATTCCAGAGCTAGTTGATGCGATTAACCTTCAATCATCATCAGGGTATGTGCCCCACATTAATCTCTGAAAGAAAGGCGATCACTTATAGTTCCGAGTTATCCTGATATTTCAGTCCTGCTGAAGCATCCCGCGCTCTTCGAAAAAAATTAAAACATGGGAATGCGCACCAACAGTATCGAGCATTAGTGGCATGTCATCTCATTTCCACGATCTACTGCATCTCACACTCGATATTTGGCAGATATTGAAAGCACTTGTTGAGAATTGTGGAGAGGGTTTCCGAAGTAAGCCCCAATACAGTATTTAAAACAAGTTCTTTCATTCTTGTCAAGCCATACTTCAAGACGGCCCTTTGACCGATGCGCTGAGAAATTTGGCTACGGATCCCGACACAGATAAACGCGTGAAAAAGAAGTTGCAGCTCGTATCAGGGTCGTTGTCCGACCAGTACAAAGGCGACCCCACCATGCAAACCGTTGCTAACATTTCGAAGAAATTGAAAACAAAGAAGCCAGTGGAACAAAACGAGTCGGCAAATGTGGGAGTTACTGAAGACACAAAGGTTCGGGAGAAAGAGAAAAAGCATGTGAAGGAAAAGGAGAAAGCAGACCGGCCAAAGACAGGCCAAAGACAGAAATTGAAGAGGGTTCAGTTCAACTTTGAGAAGGTAAGTAACATTCATCACAAGATATAACGTTATCAACCTCATATCCATTGACAAGGATAAACCTAAAGTCATGGAAAGCATTGTCGAAGGATCTCAAGCATCCAGCAACCTTGTCAACGCTATCACGGTCAGCTTCAGTATCTCAGTGTCAGAAATACTTTGACGGACAATGGCTTTAATCAGTTAGTTAATCGGAAGACTGACAGTCTTGAAAAGAATGCGCGAGTCCAGGGTTGCCTTGAACATGCAAAGAATTCTAGGAAACCTATTGTCCGTTACATTCAGGTAATCAGTTTTCGATCGCCTCTGTTTTCTGGTGACCGATTCCTCAACAGCTAGTAGAAAACGAAGATATCATTGGGACGCTAATTGAAACCAATGACAGACTCGTGGCGGCGATAGAGTTGTACGATAAATTGTCGGCCTCTGAAGTCGACCCGGATCCCGAGAGCACAGAAGTTGCAAAAGCTATGGCCACCGTTCACATAGAGGTACCCAACCGTGAAGGTTTCTCTTCTCCCTTCGACAACAAATCAAGTGAGGATGGGGAGGACGTCAAGTCTGTTCCGCATGTTCACCCCGATCTCGAAGACATTAGTTTCGGAGCCCTTGGAAGTAAACTCCCTGCACCAATACGGCCATCTCACCTTTCCGACGACGGGGACGATGATCAAAACGAACACCGACCGTCATTGTCTGATTTCAGTGACTACGAGTCTTCGGACGAAGAAACCCACAGGCAAAATGCTGGACCGTCGCGACGAAATTATGTCACGGTCTCGGATGATGAAGGAGGTGTTCATGTGCCACTAGGTTCTAGCAGCGGAAATGTTGCGGAGGATGATCCCTTCGCCGATCCATTCGCTGACGAACTTAAGGTCCAGTGAAGAAATAAGCCCGAATCATTTAATCCGTACGATTTATGTCTTTCGCGTCACCCAAGTTTGTGTTATCTAGTCAATATATTCATTCCAAAGTTTCAAGGATGTTTACCATTTTATTTCTCTGCTATCTTCATTGCTGTCGTCTTGTCGAAAATCTTGGGTCAGCGAGAGGTTAACGGCTGCAAATGGGAACCATAACTGACTAAATCCCCAGCTAAAAATTCGTGACATTCATTGGTCATCCCAATACACTACCTCTCGTCCTCTAGGATTGATCCAGAACGGTCGAAGGGCGGAAGGCAAGCATAAACCTGTCAGTTCTCCATTCTCATTAAACGTTGCTCCATTCTCCAATAAAGCGACGATCAGTCGTGGAATTGCCGCTGCGGTGCCGTTCAGTGTGTGCGCAAATGGAAGCCGTGCTGGTGAGGAATCGGCTGAGGCGCCTTGTAGTCGGTAGCGAATATGGAGGCGTCTAGATTGGTAGTCTGTGCAGTTAGATAGTGAGGAAACTTCTCCCCAGCTTCCACGGCCAGGCATCCAGGCCTCTATGTCATATTTTCTGTAGGCGCTTGCGCCAAGTTCCTCCGAAGGCATGTCCAATATTCTGTTATGGCAATTTCAGAGAGGCGTTTTCAAAATGCACTGGAATAAGGTACCTGTATGGTAGTTGTAGTCCGTCCAGAATCGATTTCTGGATTGAAAGCATTTCTCCCATCATGGCCTCACTGGCGCTTTCGTCAGTGACGGCAAATAACTCAACCTTTGAAAATTGATGCACTCGATACAGCCCGCGAGTGTCGGCTGACCTAGCACCCGCCTCTGCGCGGAACGCATGTCCCAAGCCTACCACTTTAAGCGGAAGACTAAGTGACGAAAACACCTTATTCGCAAACATCCCTCCCAGAGGAATTTCAGAAGTGCCAGACAGGACAAGCTCTGGTGATGTGGGATTTGTCGGTGTAATATGATACATATGCGAAACCGGTGGATTTGAATCGTCTCTTGGTTGGAACCCACACCGCAAAGCAACATCAGAACGGACAACATCAGGTGTGGTTACGGGAGTAAATCCATGCTGGATGGCAACAGAAATCGCATAATTTGTGATGGCAAGTTCCAACAAAGCGGCTTCGTTCCGGAGGAAGTACCATGAGTTTCCCGTGGTCGTCGACCCGCTCTTAAGATCCAGCAGACCAAAGTGCTCGGCGACTGTCACGTGGTCGCGTTTTGGATCAGGAGGAAGAGGTGGAGGACCATGCGTTTCGAGAGTTACAGCTGCAGATTCGGGTCCAAGAGGAGATTGCGGGTGTGTATCATTTGGAATGGAAAGCGCCAACTGAAAGCATTGTTGCTCGGCGGCGTCAAGACTCGCCTCGACCTCTTTTACTTCAGCTTTTAATCGGGAGGCTTCGCCTATGGCGGTTTCCCGTTCTGCTTCGTCTTTGCTTCTCCGGATTCGTTCGCCTATAACTGACCGCAGGTTTCGCTTCGAGTTCAATTCAATGCTGATCTGTTTCCACTCGGTATAGGCCCGTGCAACGGAAGCCACAGCATCGTGGGGTATCCTCGCTTTCCGGTTCAGTGCGTTGAGAGATTTCGAAGTGACATTTTCGGATATAGAACGATAGTCTAGTCGTGGCCTGGGAAGCTCACTAGATCCCGGTAGTTTTGTTGAGTAGAGTCTTTTCAGACATATTTCCCTTGCTCATTTAGAAGAGTCAGCTTCTTCTTGTTGTTTATGCCTCCCATACAACTCACCGGAACGAGGACAACAAATGAATGATGCAAATACGAGTTTTAAAGGCCGGCTGCGCGAAAGCATAATGGATGCAGCCAAAATCAAATTGTCACAACCTCTGTGACGACGCGCTCGTGCAGCGTCACAGAGCTTCGCGTCTTTCGCCCCTTTGCAAGAATGAGCAGTAGCAAAGCAGCCGAAACTCCTTACGAACTTCCTTGGTACGTCTTTGGTCCAACATTTAAAACTCTGGCTTATGTCTAAAAGGGTGGAAAAATATCGACCTCACATCCTGGACGACATTGTAGGTAACAACGACACAATTGAGCGTCTAAAAGTCATAGCCAGAGATGGGAACTGTCCTCATATTATTATATCTGTACGTGCTACTTCACTTGTTTCCCCTCCTTTCTCTGATCACAAATTTACAGGGAATGCCGGGTATTGGAAAGACAACTAGCATTCATTGTTTAGCGCATCAACTACTTGGAGATGCCTATAAAGAGGGTGTATTGGAATTGAACGCATCGGATGAACGGTACGTTGTTGTTTAATTTATCATTTAACAACCCTGAAAGTGCAGCAGAGGTATAGATGTCGTGAGAAACAAAATCAAGTCTTTCGCCCAAAAGAAAGTCACCTTGCCACCTGGTCGCCATAAAATCATCATTCTGGATGAAGCGGACAGGTAATAGAAACCATTGATGTTTTTGAAATGCCTTTGCATATTGATTAATTATGTTTCAGTATGACACCTGGTGCTCAACAGGCCCTTCGCCGAACAATGGAGATCTATTCAAACACCACCCGGTTCTGCTTGGCTTGTAACATGAGCAACAAAATTATAGAACCTATTCAAAGTCGATGTGCGATACTCAGATATGCAAAATTGAGGGATCAAGAGATTCTTAAAAGGCTACTCGAAATTTGTGAAATGGAGAAGGTGTGATAGAACTTCTTTTTTTTTTTGCTTCTCAGACATTTCGCTTAATTGCTCCTTTAAGGTTGAATACAACGATGAGGGTCTGACGGCCCTCATCTTCACTTCGGAAGGTGACATGCGACAGGCCATCAATAATCTTCAATCCACTTGGTCCGGCTTCGGATTCGTTTCGGGAGATAACGTTTTCAAAGTTTGCGATCAGCCTCATCCAATCATCATCCAAGCTACCATACGTGCTTGTCTGAAAGGAGACATTGAAACTGCAGTCGACAAACTGAACGACCTGTGGTCTCAAGGCTACAGCGCGGTGGATATCATTGTAACCATCTTTAGAGTGGTCAAAACTTTTGATGAGTGCGTGTTTCAACCAGGACTTATTGGGTTTCAAAGTCAAATCAAAATTTATCAGAATGCCTGAATATACCAAACTTGAATATATCAAAGTAAGTTTCCTACACAGCCTGCCGGGTCCCAAGTGTCATTAATGTCCACCGAATAGGAAATTGGGTTCACACACATGAGAATTCTGGAAGGTGTTGGCACGCTTATCCAACTCGCTGGACTTGCAGCAAGACTCTGCAAATTGCAAGTCAAGCCTCACCTAGTCGAGCCGTAGTTCGCTCTTCTTTATAAGTACAGATAAAAAATAAATGTCTATCCTACAAGGTAGAGTCAGGTGATGACTAATGGATTGGATTGCGAGTTTGGGCGGGGCGCCCTCTTTCGATACCCTTCGTTCAACCATGGAGTCAGCAGTGACAAGACGACTACAGACTATAAAGCATATAATCTTAGTCTTATCAGGCAAGGGTGGCGTCGGCAAATCATCAGTGTCCACCCAATTAGCCCTCAATCTCTATGCGTCTTCACCAAGCGCTAAAGTCGGCATTCTCGATGTTGATCTTACAGGACCATCGATTCCTCGTATGTTCGGAGTGGATAATAAAGGGGTTCACCAGAGTACCACCGGATGGGTACCTGTTTATGCGGATGGATCTACGGCAAGATTAGCGTGCATGAGTGTCGGCTTTCTTTTAAAGAACAAGGGCGATTCAGTCGTGTGGAGGGGTCCGAAGAAAAATGGCATGATTCGACAATTTCTGAGTGATGTACGATGGGGAGAGTTAGATTATCTCGTAATCGACACACCTCCAGGCAAGTAGTGTGGCGCCGTAGAAGAAGACCCTGGCAAATGACGAAATCTTATTTGCATTTAGGTACCTCAGACGAACATCTTTCGCTCATGGAACACCTCGCAGGAGTGCATTCGAGGTTGTCTGCAGTGATTGTAACGACACCTCAGGCGGTTGCTCTGATGGATGTGCTAAAGTGTGTGTCGTTTACGAGGGTTGTGAACCTACCGGTTCTTGGGCTGATCGAAAATATGAGCGGATATGTGTGCCCGTGTTGCGGGGAAGTCAGCAACGTGTTCTCCACTGGAGGAGGGGCGGATTTGGCCCGGAAAGAAGAACTACGGTTTCTTGGAAGCTTGCCGGTAGACACTGAGCTAGTCTCGTTGTTGGATGGAGGATCTGAAGAAAATTCCAAGTTTTCTCTACTAGAAAACTACGAGAACACGGCATCCGCCAAACTGTTTAAAATCATTTTAGAGAAGGTGTTAAAGGGTTTGGGTGCAGAGATGTTGTGATGGGTTGATATTGAATAGGCCATGAGGCGCTTTGTTTAGAACTCGATTAGGCAAGAGTTTTGTTGACTGAAAAAACCTGACAACCTTTGTTGTGACCCATGAACACCTAGCAGCTACCCCGTCCGCCCCCGCCTCTATTCCGTACCCTTCCAACGCGTCAACGACACCACAATGGAAAAATATAGCTCTGCGCCACACATACGGAGGATCAAGTCAATGTCAATGGTACGTATTCTCTTGTCAACGTCCTATGACCCAAAGGACTCAACATAACGATTACTCGCAGAGCGCGTTGCCAATTATTGACGAACCCTACACATCGCCCGATGAAGACCCATTTAGTGCTCGCTCACATTTGCAAGAGGTAGAAGAAGTAAAATCCAAGTCTAAACGTACAAGTATGCTCGAGAATTGGATCAAGGAGCAGCAATTCCAACCTGATGCGTGGGGCACGGGTCACCCACCAGCACATTATTCAAGATTAGGCCTAGGTTCCTTGAGTTACCCTTATCTCGCGTACCCGGAACTCCCATCGCAGTCCAACCTTGGGAAAGAGGATTCGACTTCCCTTCAAAGTTATGACCTCGTAGAAGACAGTGACATCCCTTCCCTTGCGTCCGAGGTAAATTCTTCTAGCTTGCAATTTATCATGTTTAGAACGTTTTTCCCTCCCTGCTTGTAGGAACCTGTCACCCCTAATAAACCCCGCACTGGTCGATTTAAAGCTGCGAGACATTCTGTTACCCCATCATTGCGCACCCTCAATTTTTCTCTGCGTTCTCCTTCTCACACCGGTCCGTCTTCCACTTCGAACCAAACAGAAGGTGTTTCCCGTGCCTTGGCAAGGTTCTCCTTATTTCCGCGTTCCCCCCGCTCAAGCTCCGAACCCCATCCATCTTCCTCTACCTCAACCACTCCACAACAGAAAAAACATAATCGGTCAACAAGCTTTTCGTCGACTTTGACGGGTCCTGTAGCCCCTTCAACGCCTAGTCGGCAACCCATGAGGCTTCCATCTTCCGCAACGAAATGGCGTCCCAGCGTCCGCGGACATTTCCATCCCTCTGCCTCGATGACCTCCGTAGCCGTGTCCGATGCGCAATCCACTCCTTCGCGACCCAGCATATCTTCGAACGACACGTACCCCGCCTCCGACGCGACTGCGACTACCTTCGACAGTGGCATCGCTGTCTCACCAACCAAAACCTCCTTCCTCAATTCTTTCCGAATGCGCGCCAACATATCAACAAGAACCGTTTGCTCTATCCCCTCTTCGCAGCCGTTTGCAGAAATAAACCAAAGTCTCATGAAGGTGAATCAAAGCAAGGAAACTCTTGCCCCTAGGATGGCCTTGTCGTCTAGGCCTATCTCAACGCTTCACAACATTGACGACGAAGATGACCTTGATGGGCCTCCAACTTATCGTCTAAAATCAAATGCATCAAAACGTCCACCCATTCCTCAGCCTTCAAATAGCACTCTCAGGCGCATCAACTTTTCGTCCATTGGCTCAAGGAGTGGGAGGAAGAGGAAAAAACTCATCGTCAGTGGGATAGGTGCGACTGAAGTTCGTAAATACGAGGGAATGAAACGATGGTGTCAGGCATGTCTTTTTTACTTCATCGTTAAAACTTTGATTTCTGATGGATTATTGTAGAGCTTTGGAGAAATAAGATCGATAACTCGATTACCGAATGGAGACCTACAAATTGACTTTAAAGACCCAGAGGTGGCTGATACGGTAAATAAACTTTTGGTTTTATTATAGAGACCCTGCTGATGGTCAAACTAGGTGTGCCGTATTCGTGCCAAAGTATTCATTGGCGGTGTTGGTAGTGTACAACTCTCTTGGACTACTGGAAGCAAGCGATGATGCTTGTCAGACATTCTTTTTTTTCCCTCTACTTTTTCTTATCTTAATGCCCTTCTAACGAGGTATGTTTCTCTGTTGATACACGAAGCAAAAGAAACAACTGATTATTCATAGACAATATGCCATTTAACTATGACCCTCGAACATTTACGGACTAAGTTTCTTTTTTCTTCTTCGTATATTACCTCTCCTTCCGACAACCATACAATCTGCCTTCGTTGTCTCAATTCTTTTCTCATATACAATTTCCAGATTCAATTGTACTTCTAGTTACCGTTAGAGTACTACGTGATACCCCGTAATCTCTGCAATTCAATTGCAATGATCGATGACATGCTCTGGTCGATCGAAATACGATCGATCGAGGTTGACATCAAGTTATTTTTAGAGTCTCGCAGATTACTTTTTTAAAAACAAAAATTGAATGATGATTGGATATTTCAGGGAGGTCCAAGTTTCAACTCAATAGTTACAAAAGATGCCTAGTATGACTTTGAAGGTGGCGACGACATGGAGATGAAGGAAGAATACCAAAATTTATTATTACCTACGCGATAATACAGTAAATACATACTACCTCGCACACGTCTGGCAATGATTTCAGCAGAAATTGTGGACCATATTTTTGGTTTTCTACAATCTGATCGTGTTGCTCTCGAGAGTATGCAATCACTATTGACGGTCGCTGAACAATACTTCTGTGCCAACACCATGATCCGTTGCCCTTCAGCTTCGAGTATGGACAGGATGCTGAAGGCTATGGAGAACCGACATGCTCCTATCCGACGGTTTACATGGTGACAATGAAAGTCCCAATCAACCCCTGGGTTTGAAAGCGAATCGAATCCACCGTATCATGATTGATTGAATCAATGTCTCGACACTCTAAGTTCCTTATGAATTTTTGACGAGACTCTATTGCTACGCTCTCCAATTTTCTCCATGCTACCACTGGTAAGTGGACTAGATAAAGAAGAAATTAAATGACTAGAGACATTAGGGTAGTTCAGAGTGCGCATTTGAGGCTTATTTGATGGTCATTTCACATTTTATTTCGAGTGCAGCCGCGCCG
>QDKV01005215.1_pt1 | contig 35738 bp, 41 predicted proteins | sample 1861101 | NCBI WGS metagenome assembly QDKV01 (sample SAMN04275158, study PRJNA302643) | Fungus metagenome, whole genome shotgun sequencing project. | isolation source: fruitbody | host: Mallocybe terrigena | place: Sweden | collected 2013 | reverse complement strand
CTTGTAAACGAAAATAAGATTTTGCGTTTGTTATAAGTAGCGGGCCATGCCGCTTGTCGGCCGTACTGAGTTATTTATGTACCAATCGAGAAGTTTCATAATAAATTGCGCGTGAATCTTGGTCACAAGACGTGTCATGTGGCCTACGCGTTTTGGTTCAACGACGCGGAAGAAAACTCCAATCAGTTATTAGAATACGACGACGACGCCCATGTCGAGGTTGCCGCGCTTTCGAAGTTCATCCCCAGATAGGGTACATGTTGCCAGCGATACTGGACCATCTCTCACAATTAGTAATCTTAAACGAAAGGCCATTGCAGAAGAAGATGAAGAAAGTTTGGATCAACCACGCAAATTACCAGCATTAGGAGCCACCAAACCAAGTAGGCCTCTCCAGCCTTTAAGAACGGCAACAAACGCCGCTACAACCACTGTCAACCGTTCAGCAGCTTTACCAAAACCACTTACGAGGCCTCGAGCTCCCACTTTGACACAATCAACTAGGGGTACCAGCGCACCTCCGACTAGTTCTAAACCCTTAACTAGGCCAACTTCTTCTCGTCAGACTACTAGAACTGTCTCTGGTTCTGGTCCGTCTCGAGTTGTCGTTGGAGGTCGTTCCTCTGACGACAAGCGATTTAATGAATTACACGAACAACTCGCTTCTATCGAAGCAGCAAGAGCTGCAGATGCAGCACGTCTTGCTTCAGACATGGATGCTGAGCGGAGTAAAGTTGCCGAACTCCAGTCTAATCACCTTGCCCTCTCTCGGGAACTGGCGACGGCAAAGTCACAAGAGCTCAATCAGCGTCGAGAGCTAATTCACGCCTCGGATGAGATCGAAAATATGCGGAAGAAACATGCAAGAGAGGTCATGGACCTTGAAATGGACCTCAAGAAACGAGACAGAGAGCTAAGAGAGGTCAACGAAGATCTCAGGATCTGTAGAAGCGACCTTGAGCGTGAACGGGAAACTGTCTCTTCTTTAAAGGGCACCATATCTCACCAATCCACTGCCCATCTTGGTCTTACATCTCAAAATCACGCACTCGAGGTTCAAAACGCTGCGCTCCAATCTCAAGTCGATGCTTACGCCAGGACAGTATCTGAATTCACTCTCAAGCTGGAGTCAACTCAGAAACAGGTTGACGACCTGAAAAAGGAGGCCATGGAAAGCGAGTTTGTCCGACGCAAACTCCATAACATGGTCCAAGAGCTCAAAGGCAACATCCGCGTCTTTTGCCGTGTTCGACCAGTATTGTCATCTGATCTCACCACTTACGCTTCTTCCTTGTCCTCATCATCCTCCAGTTCTGAATCTGGAGGAGGAAGCGTCGATCTTGAGAAGGCGAAGGAGGAGCTCCAAGCCAGCTTCAATTTCCCTGATACAAGGGACCACAAAGAGATTCTCGTGCACTCTTCATCGTCCAGCGCAACTGGTCAAGAACGTAAGGAAGTTTACAACTTTAGCTATGACAGGGTAAAAAAATTTCAACTCTCGGAAGTGCGTTGTATGAGCTGACCAATTCATGCAAAGGTCTTTGAACCACACTCCTCGCAAGCTGAAGTTTTCGAAGAAATCTCGCAGCTTGCTCAGAGTTGTATTGATGGCTACAATGTCTGTATCTTCGCATATGGTCAAACCGGTTCAGGAAAGTCGTTCACTATGGAAGGTGGCGCGGTTAGTATTATGTAAACTGCCATTTTACAACTATTTACATCTCCTTCAGACCGATTCTACGGTGGGGATGATCCCACGGGCCGTCGAACAAGTTTTCCGTGGCACAGAACAAATGAAGACGAAAGGATGGGAATACAAAGTGGAAGGTCAGTTCCTGGAGATTGTACGTATCGTTTCTCTGTTCTTTTTTCTCAAAAAAGAAGCACCTTGAAGTTTTTTTACAGTACAACGAAACTATCAACGACCTTCTCGGGAAAGGAGAATTCGACAAGAAGAAACATGAAATCAAGCATGACGCCAAGTCGGGCTCGACTCGAGTTACTGACATCGTTGTCGTCCCGCTGTCTTCACCTTCCCAGGTCCGGTCTCTCCTTGCCCTTGCTCAATCCCGACGGAGCGTCGCTGCTACTCTCATAAACGAAAGATCTTCTAGATCACATTCCGTCTTTACTCTACGCATCAGCGGTATCAATGTAGGTACCGATGGTTGTCCTGGCACTGGTGAGCAATGCGAAGGGAGTCTGAACCTCGTGGACCTTGCTGGCAGCGAGAGACTGAACGTGAGCTTTGCGAACGGTGCAGATAAGGAACGGGTCAAGGAGACGCAGAACATCAATAAGAGTTTGAGTGCTCTCGGAGACGTGATCGCTGCTTTGGGAGAGAAGGGCGAAAAAGGTGATAAACACATTCCGTACAGAAATTCAAAGGTGTGTGTTTTCGACCTTTTTTTTCACAAAAAACGAAGCTAATAATATCTTTTGATTGTAGCTCACCTATTTGTTACAAAACTCTTTGAGTGGCAACTCAAAAACGCTGGTATGTGGTTCCTCTTGGTTTATTTTTCGTTTTTAAAAAGACGACGGTTGGGTAGATGGTTCTCAATCTGTCCCCACTTGCTGCACACCTTCAAGAGTCGTTGACTTCTTTGAGATTCGCTACCAAGGTCAGTATTTCGAAAAACAAAAATGATGCGTTTCTCATTGTATATATCTACACCAGGTCAACAACACGACGATTGGAACGGCCAAAAAATACACTCGTACTTCGTAACGACCCGTCGTAGTAGACGGTTAGACTTGTTGGACACTTCAATATATTGCTTGTTTTCGTATACGATGCGATACCACGTGTTTTCTGCATCAAATAAATTAGTGACTTGAGCACAAACCAAATCCACTTTATAAAATTTCAATTCAAGAATAAACGTGCAATGTGAGGACATAAATAACCGTAAAAATCATCATACAAATCGTCAATCATATCTTCACCCATCGTAACTAAGGTTGGGAACAACTGATATATCATCTCACCACCTTCCGTATTGCTTACCGCAACATAGAAAATACAAAGGGCATTCATGTAAAATTACAATGATCAAAAGAAAATATAGGCAAAAAAGAGTGGGGCTAACCAAAAGGAATCATGCAGAAGGGAAGACACTAGATACGTACGTATGGGAACTAGTTTCTGGTGAGGGAGTGGGATGTGGAAATGAAGGGCGGTGGTAATGCTGATAAAATTGTAGACCGTTTAAAAGGCGGTAGTGATAAAGCAAGAGTCCGAAGTCGCCAAGGTTTGGAACTCAGGCTCTGCTGGAGAACCTAGAGACCATCACCGCCAACGCAATAACTGCACAAAGTCGCCATTTCTCGTAGATGAAATGTCTCCATGTCATCATCCATCCCGTAGCCGGTGCTGGGGCACCAAGACCTGGTCGAGTAATATCTTCATGCTTCACCGTAAGATCACGAGGTGATTGTGAAGGCGATGCGGCTTCGGGTGCTACCGTGATATCGGGCGTCCCACGCTCTTTTTCTCCCATATTGGGGAGATCACGCATCAGTGGTGTGCAATACTACAATTGAATGGGCATGAGTGACAGTGATTGGATTGCGGTTTGGAAGGGATGCCAAAAGAAGTTAGACAATGCTTCAGCGGTTAGTAGGACTACTTACATCTGGGAAGGCATCCCGGAAACGCTGTTGTGTCAAATTCCAGCCATGACTACGTGCTGCAAATGCTCGTTTGTGTGAATCTGTTGACGTGACAGACCCAGTCGTCATCTCATCGGAAAGCATGAAGGAAAGTAACCCGGTCAAACTAACACAAACCATGTCAGCACTGCAGAGGGCAAGTGAACCGAAACAATGCTGGAAGGCGTGTAATACCGATATCAGATCCGATTTCCAATAGTACCACTATTTGGGACAGAAATTGCCTCCAGCGTAAAAGCGGTGTGAAGAGCAATGCTCTGACGGGTGTACAGTCATCATCTGCCAGATCGATGACAACCAACTACCTCCAGTATAGATCTCTGCTCTTCACTGCGCAACTGACAATAACTCACATAGTAGCCACACTCCACGCAGGATTCCACTAAAGGATCATTGATTATTAATGACATATGGAAGTTCGCACAACGAAACTTACACTTCCTGGATGAAAATCCGACATGGAGAAGCAGATTTTTTTATCAGGGTGAAATCGTCCAGAAGGTGTAAACATCTGGAGATTAAGGGTAAAGATGGTTTAAGCGTGGGGTTTATTCGAGGCACACCTTTATACCGGGAGGTTTGAATGGGTATTCTGAAGGAAAGAGAAGAACGCCGTGATACTCCCCTCCAGCATATGACGAGTCAGAAGGACCACGCTGAAAGATTACGCCTCGATGAATAAATGTTCGAAACTCCATATATCTGGAAACGCTCACGATAAGGTAGTTCCCTGGACAATCAGCGAAAAACTCATCAGCGCAGGTCCTTCATTTAGTTCAGGCCACATACATGTCAAAATATTCTTCTCATCCGGCGCAGCCCAGACGAACGGCGGCGGTTCCTTTTGCATAGCAACATATTCCTTGGAAAGCTAAAGACGGCAGGAGATCGGTTATTTCATTGACACGGTATCACGCCGTTGCATTGAACGGCGGCGAGATAAGCTTCAACAACATACTCGTTTCTGGGCGGCCTTGCCAGCCATTGGAGAACAAGTGGAGGGCAGACAAAGGATAAATCACAAGAACAAACAAAGCCATGATGTTCGTATCCGTGTCCGGCATTTAAAAGACTCCCGAGTCCCGATCTTTTCCATGGATATCCTTTTATCTACATTTACAATGGAGCATTCATAAACAATTGACGCTCTTCTGCGTGCAGTGCAGGTTTAGTTACCGATTATGAACGACAATAGTGGAAAGGACTCGCGGCGATGCGGGAATGCTACCTCCGGGAACGATCACCTTTGATTTTAGAAGCGGTTTTTTTTCTCTCCCTCTCTTCTTCTCTTGCCTTCGCTCCTCTCTGCCTTGGATCAATAACCTCGTAATCCCTTTGAGCTTTCTCCGTCTCCTCGGTATTATCCTTCGGGAAGTGAAGTTCATGTGCAAGAAACCCTATATCGCCATCCACTTCCATGCCCTCCTCTCCTTCGCCAACTGGTCTTTCCTCAGCTCCACGATTTCCACTTTCACCCTCGTTGTCGACAGACATAGTGTTCTGCAATTTGCCCCTGAAACTGTTCAACGCCGCTAATATGTCTCCTTCATCCCGTTTTTTGCCTTTCTTATGGACGCCCTTGATCTTGGCATATTTAGCCAGCTCTTCACCAAGATATGACTTCTTTGGCGTCCTTCGTGATTGGTCTTCGTCATCACTATCGTCTCGTCGTTTTTGCAATTTGCGGATCTCAGCTTCCATCTTCTCAATCTGGGCTTTGCGTGAATTCCTGGAGTATTGTCATATGTCTGCCATTCGTGGATACAGGTAAAGTAACTTACTCCGAAGCAGCTTGTTCTTTCGCATGTTGTTCTCTGATCTTCATGACATCTTCCTCTTTTTTCTCCGCTTCTTTAGCCTTCTGGTAAAAGATTAACTTGGAAAATAACGTAGATAGCCTGATCCTAACATTTGATTCAGAATCTTTCATTCCTAACGGCATTGATGCAGTCATACTCTTAGGACCAAGATGAGGTATAAAATCTGGAACGTTAGGTTTCTGTGGCTCATTAACTAGTGCAAAGTATTAACGATCAAGTTCACAAAGGTCAAAATTAACGCACGCTCAGGTCTGAACATGGGTTTCTTCGTAAATAACACTTCCTCTTCATTGGCTTGGTCATCTGAGCCAAAACTCAGAAGCTTCACATTCCTAAATTCCATGCCGGATGAATACCGGTAATCAAGTCATAGGAAGAAGGCACACTTCTTAGCTCCTTTTTTTCGTTGCTCCTCCTCCTTTTCTCTTTGTCCTTGTTCTCTAGCACGCTGTTGCTCGCGTCTCTCGGCTGCAGTTATTCGGGGTACAATATCGTCAAACGGGTTGTCAACTATTCGAACTGATTTGATCTTTGGTGGACTTCGGAAAATTCTTCAGAGGAAGCAGAAAAATACGTAGATTCTGGTAACTCACTATAGCGGCCTTCCCTCTTTGTCCAACTCTTGATGGAGAATTAGTTCACACATCTCAATTAATTCAAGACGGCCTTACCCAATTCACCAATCTTCATAACATCTGGATAACCTATTCAAAATAGACTAATTACAGTGATATAAATTGCTTACTGTAAACGGTATCTCCCATACATCTCCCAAACAGCGTATGCTTTCCATGCAACTCATCTGCTCTGTCTATGGTACGATTGGTAAAATTTCATTCCTAGCAATGTATCAGTCCTACCCACCTAGTGTCACGAAAAATTGGGAATCATTCGAATTCTTCATGCCGTTGTTTGCCATACCGACTAATCCACGATGAGAGAACCTTAACCGAGGGTGTATTTCATCGTCAAACGGTTCTGAAAAAGAATGGATGTTGTGCTTTATATCAAACAGAAAAGCTTTACCTCCATAGAAAGACTCTCCTCCGTTTCCCGTCCCAGTCTTATCCCCCGTCTGTACAAGGAATCCTGGAACTACCCTATCTTTCGAGGTAAGACCAATGTGCACTTCAAAAAGCTAGTGTATACCGATGGAAGATTACTCCGTCGTAGTACCCTAACAAAAAAGGACTCAGCCAAAATTTCCATAGATCCGCAAGGAACTCACAAACCCTCCATAGCGAGGGCGAGAAAGTTACGACATGCTTTGGGTGTCTCCTAACCAGAATTAATATTCTCGGTCAATATCGATGATTTAGTTTAAATTGACACAAAAGATAGCCAGACCTTAGACCATAGTTCTACGTCTAACTCTCCGACTGTCGTGTCGATTATAACACGACCATTGGTGGGTAGTGCCATCGAAGCTAGCCAAAGGACCAAAGTTTGGTCAACGAACCTTTCGATCCTCGGCAATTGCCATTAAAAAGAATTATGATTATTAATGTATACTTTCAGCCAAGGGGCGTAGCCAGATTTTGGCCCTCAGCCGGTCGTGGCAATGACATCGCGAGGACTCAGGAGCGCGAAGCTGTCCGGACAAAAACCAGAGGCCTGCCGAATTGATTAAAATCTGTCCCAACTTCGCAGTGTATCAATACGCATATTTTAGTTATGTAAATACTTGACCAATGACTACTGTGATTGCTGAGGCAATAAGCTTATTTTCCGGTCTAAATCTCAGACGACTCCCTGAGCATTATTGTCAGGGGACGATAACAGGCTTGATTTGAAAGGAGGTTCCACGAAATGTTGAACTTAGTACTGTACCAGGTACAGAAATGTCACTGAGACGACTTGGTTCCTGCAGATCAAACTTTTGAAAAATACAATGCCAGTGCGAACAATTTATCTGTGCCTAGACAGCATGGCGACCGCCATTCAGTGTTCACATAATTATGGACGGCGTTGTGTCATCAGTGTCGTAGAAAACGCCAAAAGAATTCTCAACCTATTGCGCCTCGATATGTATACGTTGCCACTGTCACAGAAATTCACCAAGTAATCAGAATTTCGACGGCCTTCAAAAATAGGGATAGTGAACGGCAATTTAAATGCGGCAGATAAGATTCTTAACAATATATTATGTAGCCCTTTCAGTCTAGTAAATAAACCAAGGTGGTTATGTATTTCTTGCCAAACACATGTCAATGACGAGCGGAAGTTGCGCTGTTGATTAACCTCGATTTTGGATCTACAATAGCAACTCGTTTCGATCGTGTGACCTCGGGGTAACAATGCTGTCCTTTTCAATGGGTCGAGAGACGCAACCAAGGACTTTAGGAAGACAAGGACTAGAACCAACGCCAACAAGTCTGGTGAAGGCAGCCTATCACCTTTGGCTACAGGGGTGGGGATTGGAGGTGACCTTCAATTTATTACCAGAATGGAAAATGTGTACCAGTCTCTTATAAAGTTGCGGTTGGCCACAGGGAATTTTCAGGAACCCGATCGCTGAGGGCAGAAACGCTTATCGTCAGTTTCAGGGTCTGCACTAGCTTCACTGGCAATTGCCCGAAAGTCGGTGACCTCGTATTATCACAAGTTGATAATTGATACACCAGACCAGGTGTTCCAAGTCTTTGCAACAAGCAATGATGGGCCTCCTGAGATCACATCTGAGGTGCGTAAAACCACACACTGATTTAGACTGAAATGTTAATTATTGAGCTCACCAAGTTAAATGGTTACCGGTTCCCAATCAACACGAGATGTTCAATTGTCAAGTTAATCGCGAAGTTTGAGATGATCACCAACCCAACTGGGTAAAACTTGTTGCAATGCAAATTGAATCTCTGGCATTGTAAGAAAAAAGATAAACCTTTCTAAAGTAAAGTTGAGGACAGCAGCCGAGATGCCGTTATAAATCTGACGTCAAAAAGAGGAATTCAAGAGTGTCGATGCGTGTGACATAAAAACCGTCCCAATTAGGTATTTAGTTGTCATTGATATCGGTTCCGACCGACTCCGCTGTGAAAGTCCGAAAAACAAGGTATTTATCTGTAATTCACACGCTAACGTTTATGGTTACCACCGAACATCGGTAAAATGGTTCTAGGCCTTTCTTATCGAGTCTCTGCAAGTTAATGTAATCACCTTCACGCGGGAGGGAGCGAACAGGATAATATAGGATGATACAGGACGACAAAAACAGATAGCGCTCATATAGTATTGCTATGCTGCAGGAATACACTGCTGAGCAGAGGTTTGACTGTATCTTACAAATTAGGAGATGGATCTCTCGGGAACGTTTCTGGTTGTGTGGTGAATGATCCCGTCAGCGTCTTATCTGTTTGACATACCTATATGGTTGGACTCCGGTTATATACTGAATGTATAGCACAGATAACCAATTCTTTTCCCGCATTCTATCTTTCAGAGGATGGTCAATATTACGACGGACGGTTGTGAGTGCCAATTGTTGTACATTTTTTCAATGGCACCATGCTCATGACGACGTACAGCCGGATCCTTGGTCTTTCATGATCCAGGTTCCAACGAGCCAACTGTCTATAATCCTGGCGATATCGCTTGGGTATTAGCGTCAACTGCCTTAGTGTGGATCATGGTCCCTGGCGTTGGTTTTTTCTATTCTGGATTACTCAGGTCTACTTGGATATCAAATAACTATGAAATTCTACTCAAATCTTGTTTGATAGGCGAAAGAATGCTCTTTCAATGATATACATGAGTATGATGACATTAGCAGTCGTATCATTTCAAGTGCGCGATTTTGTTTGGTTTCAATCGTAAATTGACCCGTTCTTAACAGTGGTTTTTCTGGGGTTACTCACTCGCATTCAGTGATACGGGAAGCCCTTTCATTGGAAACTTGAGTACGCGTTAATATTTGTCATTTTGTTCTGTTTCTTATATGTTTCTACAGAACACTTCGCTTTGAGAAATGTCCTCGCACAACCGTCCATAGGGAGTCCTAGAATCCCTGCCATCGTGTTTTGCGTGTATCAGCTCATGTTCGCAGCAATTACGTACGTGTTTTTTAACACCTGACAGTTATTCCTGTTTAAAATGAAATGTTATGAACCAGTCCTATGCTAGCTCTTGGTGGATTTGCTGAGCGTTCGCACATCGGTCCACTCCTCTTCTTTGTTTTTGCATGGTCGACTCTCGTTTATGATCCCATTGCCTACTGGACATGGAATATCAATGGTTGGGGAGTTAAATTAGGTAACCTCGACTTCGCCGGTGGCACTCCCGTTCATATTTCTTCTGGAACTGCGGCACTCGCCATATCGTTTTACTTGAAGAAGCGTCGTGGCTATGGCACCCCCGCTCTAGCCTATGTACCTCATAATACCACTTATGTGGTCCTTGGAACTGTCTTCTTATGGTTTGGTTGGTTTGGTGAGTTTCATATTTGTCTCTTTTGAAAGTGTTCACGTTCTAAACCGGTGGCAGGCTTCAACGGTGGATCAGCGCTTGGTGCAAATCTCCGTGCGGCGCAAGCCTGCATTGTTACCAATCTTGCTGCAAGCGTCGGTGGCGTGACTTGGATGCTCTGGGTATATTTTGCCATGTTCACGGACATTATCAACAGTGTTGATTTCCGAGGATTGTTTCCAGGATTACCGCATTGAACGCAAGTGGTCAGCAGTTGGTTTCTGTTCTGGTGCAATTGCCGCTTTGGTGGCCATCACGCCTGGATCAGGATTCGTCGGCGCTCGTATGTGTACTTCTCTTCTTGTCTTTTTTTGAAAACTGACCATCTGTCGCTTTCATCAGCGGCTGCGGTTCTTTTTGGTGTTATGGCTGGAACTATCTGCAATTTTGCCACACAACTCAAATTCTACTTGAATTGTGATGATGCTCTTGATGTATGTCTCTCGAAACGTGCACGCACTCCCACTGAGTCTCCTGGAGTGATACGATCAATCTAAAGGACGATTGCATTAATTATCATTCTTTTGTTTGACAGATTTTTGCTTCGCATGGTGTTGGCGGTCTGGTTGGTAACTTGCTCACAGCTATCTTCGCTCAAAAAAGTGTTGCCGGCTTTGATGGGTCGCAAATTCCCGGTGGTTGGCTTGACAGACACTACATTCAGCTCGCCTATCACATTGCTGATTCATTCGCTGGTCTCGCGTATTCGTTCACCGTAACGGTAAGATTTTTCTAGCTCAGAAACCAACTTGTTTGACACCCCTCTTCCCTTCCTGTGTCTTATAGACTCTCATCTTATGGGTGATGCACTATATGCCAGGACTCCGACTACGAGTACCGGACCGCGTTGAACTCATCGGCATAGACGAGTCCGAGATGGGAGAATTCGGCTATGATTATGTCGGTCCCCAATCAGAAACCAGATCGATAGCACATAGCCAGTCCACAGGATTCGAACTACGGCGATCCGAACTAAAAGACAGAATGGCTACATTGGTATGATTCCATGCGATCATATTCAAGAACCAAGTAGTTAAACTACTTTCCAAGGATGGAAGCGCATGAAGGCCACACCACACTCTTTTCCTTTAAATTATTTTCTTTCTTCTTAATTGTCTTATCTTTTGGACATTTATACGTATGTTCCGAAGTCTCACCTCGCTTTCTTTGTTAGACGCCTGCTCGGGGCTTGGTTTGTAGATTCCGAGTGCCCTTACCGTTTCCTAAAAGTGTAACAAATGTAAATTGTGCAATTACTATGATCTTCGATAACGTACACAGGTATATGATTGTATGGAGAAAATATTCAATACCGCAAGGTCTATAATTAGACGGATACAATCACATTTCAAGAAAGGTCAATGCCTTTTATCCAAAGAAGATTATCCAGATTGTCAGCAGGCAACAGTGAGCCATCTCTTATCACCATTTGATGTGAGACAATAAGGAACGGCCAAAACCACTCGCTCCGGGACCTGGGTAGATTGACGCATGTTAGTGAGTAACGGAATGAAATTTGACAAGGGTGATGACCAACCGAGATATACCAAGCTTATCCCCTACATCTCCCATATCATCGTCCCAATCCGTCCGCCGACGGAGCACAAAACTCTGATCCAGTGTCAATACGTGATTCGGGTTCGGATCCTCCGAATTAGGATTAATGACTTCCGAGTGAAGTGTCGCTAGGATGGCTGCTCCATCATCAGCAGGAGACACACCATCATCAACAACACCAATTATCTCTTGGGGTAACGCCGCAAGATCATAATAAACCGTCTTGCTCGGTACACCTCTCTGTGAGAACTGATAGTTCCCAAAGGCACAGAGTCTGTCGATAATTGTGCTTCTCCCGTGATGGATCATCGATGCAGCGGATTCGGGAGCGAACAAGCTTGCAAAAGAGACAGATAGTGGTTGTGTATTGTGCACTTGATACGAGAATTGAGCGTCCTCAGAATATGCCATCTGGAGCTGTGTTCGATCCGTGTCAAAGAGTTGTATAAATCTGAGATCTTCTGTGTTATGATAAAAGGAAAGTAACAGTGACACAGCGACTTACCTTTGAAGAAATTCCACTGCTATTTCGTACTCCGGAGAGTCGACGACATTATCTTGTTCGGCACCCGAGCGGTCAATGTCTTCAACAGATTGAAGTTGATCTTGTAACACGGCCTCATCTGCCATACAACCTTCTTGCTTTGCATCGTCAGACCCTTCATCTCTTTTTTCATCGCATTCAAATTCTCCCATATCCCCAACCCTAGGAGTCTCCGCCATTGGGTGTACTCCTTGAATTTCACGAAGCTGCGAGCCTGCCGGCCCATCATTAAAGGAGAGATCACAGACGACCTCTTCTATCGTATCATCCGATTTTCGACTTGTGGACTCTCCCTTCGCATCCTCTTTACCTCCCGACTCCGTGTATAGCTGTGCTGTTGAGCTCGGTTCGTCATCGACATAGATGTCATCGTGGTCATTAAATGCAGATGGCGATGGCTTGACGTCTTGAGGTATTTTGAATTCCTCAGATTGGATAACCGACGGTGGGGCAGAATTGACGGTGGGGCATTCTCTTTCTTTTTCCGAATCCGAGGAAGCGGTAGCGGCGGTCTGGTCCATTCCCCTCGCAATCCTCGTCGGCAGGGCGGGATGTCTCGTCGACGAAGATTCTACATCCACCCCAATTTCGTGGGCACGATCAAAACGCACAGGTGAAATCGCGGACGTGTTTGGCTTTGAGTTCGATGACGAAGGATGGGGGAGAGGCTTCGAATCTGAAGGAGGAACCTGAACACCCTTGCCAAGCTTTCGGATGTTTCCTTTAGATAAACCTGCCGCCCAGTGCTTCTCTGGTTTGTCTTTGAGTTTTCCTTTCTTGGGTGACGGGGTATTACCGGACGACTGTCGAGGTTGTATTTGCAGAATTTGAGGCTGCGACTGTTCAGCTTCGGTTTGCTCATTTGAAGCAGAGTTTTCAACATTAATTAGATTGCTAGATTTGGGCCTTTTGTTTAGGACGGGCGTTGGGAGAGCGTCTACATTGATTATTTCAGAAATGGCTCGCTTCCGTTTCGATGAGTCAGGTTTGGAGGCAGAACTTGTTGAATCAGCACTCGGAGACTTTTTTGACGGGGTTGCATATTGTGACGAAGGCCACTCTGGCAGTAAAGTATCGTTCCATACGGGCACTTCGCTTTTCCTAAGGACAAGTGTTAAATAGTCATATGAAAATGGAAAATATTGTACCATTCAACAACGAGCCCATCTTCTCTAAAGAAGACCTTCGTTCTTTTCAAGTTCAGTTTTGACAGTTCCTTGAGCTTTTCCTTTGCAAACGCTTTCCGATTACCTTGGTGATGAGGGTCGGACTTTTTGCAATTGTGAGGTATTCGCCAAAAGCTGCATGCTTCTTTTACCAACTTTCGTAAAGGGAGAATCGGTTCCGGTGGTGGAGACTCGTCTTTGATGACCAGTACGTCGGTACATAGCCGATTAAATGTGGCTGATGGTGTGACTTGCTGTTCTCCTCCTAAGTCGGCCTTCAGCTTCTTCGGGGGTGAAGGTTCGGAAGGTAATGCATCTACTGCATTACGTTTTCTTCCAGGTAAAGGTATAGGCAGTGAACGGAGTGATGCGGATGACGAATTGGATAAGAGCGCCTTCGTCTGCACATCCAAAGGCGCTCGCCGTCTGATAGGTTCTGGAGGCAGCTTTGGAGATGGCGATCTGTAATGCCACAGTAAAACAGGTGGGCGTATTGCTTGAGCATTGGGACCAGCTGACGTAGAATGTAGAATTGGATGTGCGTACGAATTAGGAAATGGCAACCTGATATCTTTAGAGATGTGCGAATTCCCTTCTGCGAACGTCCTTGAGTTCAAAGAACCAGACGAGGGATGTCCATATACAGTCTTCGAGCCTCGTGCATAGTCGTCTGAGTGAGGTTCTTGCCTAGTGATATTCGTCCTTCCCCGACCGCTCCCTCCTTTCCATGAACCTCGCGTGGCAAACTGAGACAACCGTTCTCCAGAATTCGACGCCATTCGATCAAACCGAGGCGGCCGAGCAGTATTCGCCACTCTTGGGGGTAAGTTTCTATTTCTCCCATGTATCTTCTCGTTTGGTTGGCTGTCCTCTGGATGGACAACGTTAACAACTGTTGAAGGGGCCGCGGTGCCATATTGACGATTCAGCATCCTAATAGAACCGTCGGAAACCGACATAGAAGTTGACCGCATTTAGTTACCTTGTTCTCTAAGGTCTTCTAGCGATGTTGCGCAGGAAGAGACAATTACCTTGGAGGTTTGGGAGAATAGCTGTGCCAGTGCTTGATTCAGTCATATTTCCGTTCCGGCTTGGTGACGGGCATCACCGAAACTTATAATCATAAAGCACACAATATATTCGTACTAGATTCCCTCCACAATATATTTATTATCTACTGCGTCGTGACAATACTATCAGGTTCTGCAACATAAACTGCAATGAGCAAAAAAAAAGGGAGTAATAAAAAAACATTACCGATGTAGGCGATCGGATCCGAGTCATCGTCACCCACTAGATTCTGCAATTTCGATAGGTATTCCTCTGGGATCTTGGCAGAAAAACCCTGTAATCCATGGAGCTTATAACAAGAACTGTCGTTGCACTAGAATGAAAATGCTGACATTGAGAATCCCTTTGCCATCGGGTGTGTCCCAGCGATCCTTGAGTTCACCTCCTGGGAGGTCAATCAATATCATCTAATCTTATCCATATGCAGAAAGACCCACCTTCCGCCACTAATTCGGCAACATACTTCGAGATTTCGTCGCTGCTCACTCTATCCTTGAAAATGACGATAAACCTGTCGATCGTCATTAGCATTGTCTCACAAAGTCATTCAAAAAGAATATGTACTTTCCGGGACTGGACATCCTCTAAGTTGCTGTTTCGTTGTAGTGTTGTTATGTATGTGGGTAAGAGAGTAGAGAATGAGCGCATTTAGACAGAACGGCTTATATACCACAAGGAGTCATCAATCGGACTCGGTGCCCCAGCTATAATAATATCTGATCACGAATTTCCGATGTACGGTGTGCAGCATAAATTCTGATCGCTCGGCCCAACCTCGGCTCGGAGCTGGGAGATCTTGGCATCAATAAGATTGGCAATGCACTTCGAGCCTCATTTGCATTCACATCCGAAAGAATTGGAGTCTTACATGATCTTCTGAAAATGGGAGGTTGCCTCATGGACTCGGACGCGGATGCCTTACATTTCGAGATAGTAATTCCCAGGGTGGGAAGCTCAAACGCCGACACCGACACATTACTGAATTAAATAGCGGTGGTGAACATTTTTGAGTTTTGGAATGAGGTTCAGCAGCTGATCACCACGCGACCAAATTACAAACCCAGGGTTACCCGATTTAGTAACCCGTAGGAGGCGCTAATAAAAAATTGAACCAACATAACTTCAAATATGAATTATTTCGCTGTGTGTCTTGTGCCTGAAAATTTGACACAGCCGCACTAATATGCTGATTGACTTTTGTCTTGATAGGAAGAACCTGGGCGCTCAATTCGAAATCCCTTGTTTGATCTCCCCACAACGTACTTGAACTTGGTGGTAGAGGCCTGCAGGTGAGCCCTACTCCAATCGCGGGCTTGTATTTTATTGATGCATCTATCATTAGCTATGTCTAGCGTCCAGGACGACAACGAAATTGAGAAATCTGGTGGTCCTTCACTTGCTAGTGAAAATGCTGGAGATGCAGATTACATGGGGACCCTTCCTTCCAATCCACTGGGCTTGTCTTCGAAAGCTCTCGAAACAAGTCCGAGTAATAGTAGAGCACGAGAAGTGCCTTCTACGGTCCCAAGTGTGGTCCATCCACCTCAGGCTGTTCTTAACCCTGCAAAGACAATACGGACGCATAGTCCTTATCGTGTCAGTGCCATGAGTCAAGAACATCATGATGCATCCGCTGGCCAAGCTCCATCCTCTGCAAGTGCTCAACAGAACACGAGACATCGCAGTGGGTCTTTGCCAGCGGCCCCCTTCACTTCAGTTCCGATGACATATGGTTGGGCTCCGCTAGCGCCCCCCTTGACTTCGTCTCCGATGACATATGGTGAATCGTTGCCTGCGCCCACCTATAGTTCGTCTCCAGCATATAGTAGTCCATATGCACCTCAACCCGTCCTGGTTGGAAAAGTTTCAAGTCCCAGTGTTTCTATATCTAATACTCCGCGATCTTCCATTAATTCAAATTATCATCCCGGTTTTCCTTTTGTTCCACATCAGCATCCTCCCAATTCACACTCTACGCATAACCTTATGCATGGCCCTGAACCTTCGTCGTCCTCTATGCAAGCCCCAGCAACAACTTCGCGTTCTGGTCACTTTGGGTCACTCAGACCACCCAACAGGTCAAATTCGGCAGAGCATAGACCACGATCTGGTAGCGTCAGGACTCTGGCTAGGAGTGGCTTTGTGGCCAACGACCCTTTCCGAAGGACGAGCAACCAGACACTTGAAGACATCACGGATACCATAACCTACGATGACATTCCGGTGTATGAATCTGCTTTCACTCCACCCTCCAGCCTATATGACTCTCCTTATCCTCTACCATATAATCAATTTCCTCCAGCTCCTCACCAATTCCCATCCCATTTTCCTCCAACTTCCCTCCAGTCCCAGTCCCATTTTCCTATAACCCCCCATCAATCCCATTCCTCTTTACCCTCAGCTGCGGGTCAATACCAGTCCGCTTGGCCTCAAATGATCGGCCAACAACAACCCATTCCAGTTAGTCAATACCAGCCTGCACTCCCGGTAGCTGCTTCCCCCGGACAATTCCAGGTGCCTTTTCCCGGTCAGACGGCGATACGGCCTTCATTCCCCTACTCAACACAACCACCTATCAATCATGGGACAGTTGCAGATACTCCTACGCAGACTGCTTCGCATGATCATCCCGATATTCCACCCCTGCCCACTCGACAAGACTCGACTATAATACCGAGTCGACCGTCAGATGCGGAGCATATTGGTGAACATTCTTGGTTGGCGGATGAAACCCAAGGAGCGCCGGATCTAAATGTTCCTCGGCCGCAATATTACCCTTTCCACGACATTGAACTACCATTTGATTTGACAGTGATTCCAAAACCCTCAATATGGTCTCGTATCGGTGACTGCTTACTCTGGCCGTTTGACTGGACGAGGTATAATAACCCCCCCAAACCCCCCCAGTCACCATTAACTTTTAACTCAAAAGAATTGGAAAAGTACGGCAAGCTTGCAAGTCGGTTCTTGTTGGACTCATTGCCCAGATGGATGTACCAATACTTCCTGCTCTATCTTCCCGCGTTATACTTCGGGAGAGTAGCGCATATTTTCGAGGAGGCCGATTTAAGCTTACCTGAAATCAAGCGAATGGTTTTGACAGCTGAGGGCGAGTTCGACCACTATACCTTGGAGAAGATGCCACAGTACCGGAGACTCAGGATGGCTTGGAAGTCTTTCATTGAGGATGTAATGCGGGAATGGAAAACATTCAACATTATATCCGTGTTGTTGTTATCGTGAGTATTCAATCTGACTTTGTGGTGACCCGAACTCATCTAAATCAACTACTAGTGCTATATTGACCATTCTACAAATCAGTGCTGCTGCAGATGATGCGGTCGCAAGATATTCTGCCCTTTCTTCCCTCATATGTGCCCTAATAAGTTTGCTGTTCGGCTGTATGTACATCATCCGATTCGGCAGAATGCGAAAAGCACATAAGGCAGCAGAATGGGCACTGGTAAGCCATTAAATCTGTATACTTAAAAACTCGAGTTTCACGGCGGCGCTCTGCAGGCGGCAAAAAGAACGAAGACCTTTATCTTCTGGAATGTTTGGGTATTGCTTGCCATGCCTCTCGTTTGGCTTTCATGGTCTCTCCTCCTTTTTCTTCTGTGCATCATGTCCTTTGTCTGGAGGGCCAGACCTTCTACTAGTGCACCACAGCCTCCACCCTCTGATTGCGCCCTTCTCACTATCCGCATTATACTTACTCTTATCCTTGCAGTAGGATTCAGCTATGGTGTTCTTATTGTATCAACCTTTCGTCGTTATGGAGAACCCATGGATAAAGCCTGGAAGAAGCGTGTTGATGGCTGGAAAGAACATGCCGTTCCTCCTATTGTGCTACCCATGACACCGCCTTTCTACTACAACTCCCCCTATTATCCACCACGGGGATACGACCTCCATCCCGACTATGGCACTTCTTACACTTTGGATCATCCCCTCTCTCCGCCATCGCCTTCTCAATCTGTTGGCCCAGCACCTTACATGGACTATTATGGCTACACCACTGATGCGGAAGGGAGACCTTATAGTCTCAGAAGTCGGTCTAGTTCTCCCGAATCAGATTATGTTCCTTCAATTTCTGAGAACGGTTCCGATTATGTTACTTGGTACAACACAATGCGTAACGCAAATATTTCTCGGGACGATACCATAGCCAGCCAACAGACGAATGCTGAAGCTCCAGACGCGAATCCAGAGACTTCTTTACCAATATCGAGAAAATCGCGAGCGAAGCGTGCAAGGAAAAGGACACCGCCCAATGCCCCGCCGTCTCAATCACTCCCAACTTTCCCGACCACTTCGTTCACACCCCCACGACCAACAATTACACACAGTCAAACAGAGCCTTACGTAGGACTGGAAGACGACGATAGTCCACACGTGCACTTCAGGTCGCCACCCACTTCTTCAGGAGGGAGCAATATCTTCATGTCACCCTCCTCAGCTCACCACGTCAGTCTCATGCCTGATCAGCCAGATCTTTCGAGAGATCCTGTGGGTTCGGAACCGTCTGGCCTGTCCAGATATGAAAGCATTGAATCGTCATATCCTTATAATTACTATCATACGTCCGGACAATTTGGGTAGTAAGTGTTGAAACATAGACCTTCCTACTTGCTGTAACTCTACTACTAGTTCATGTCAAGTGACCCCTGATTAGATCCACGATATCCCGCTCGAAATTCGAGGGGGGGTAGTTTGTCTGATGTCAATACCCGAGTCTTCCGTTTGGTGTGAATGCGAGTGGAATAAGTACTAGGACACTGACCAGAAACTGTCTTCGGGGTGTTGCAGGCTTGTCGAACACGCAGCACACATTGAAAATATCATCAGAGACAGGAGGACGTTGCCCAAAGGGAGAAAAAGGAACCTCCTGTGCTCGTTTTTGTGCTTTCTTGGTTAACCAACCAATAGACAAGCGACGGAAACCACAGTTTTAGAGGTCTTTGGTGAAGTTCGTGTGCAGAGTTGTTGCATGTCAAAGCCTTCATAATTTTGCGCATACATACCATAATCAGGGTGAAAACGGTACACAACATTGTAAAATGACGATGTCTTGAAATTGGTGTTGAACATCAACACCTTCGACACAATGCTATGATTCCAGTGAGATCAACCTGAAGTGTTGCATTGGCCTTCCTACTTTGCTCTTTGTTATAAAACAGAAAGTTATGAACATGAGCCAGGCTATAGATTATGTTCTAACAGAAATAAACCACACAGCTAGTACTCTTCGTTTCAGATAACAATAGCTTGGATTCGCCGAAGGATTTGCTAAAACATTGACGAAAATTGAATTTTTTTCGTGGTTCAAGTTGGGCGCCTCCTTGGATCCCGAGCTATTTGGATGTCAGCCGCAATTATCATGGCGCGTACTTCGGCATTGAACATGCCCTACGAAAACGTCAAAAAACTTCAGGAAAACAGAACTCAATATCTCTCACATCTTTGACGAACACGGTCTGTAACGGCTTCACCTGCCGCCAAACCCAATTATAATCGTCGAGCATCTTCTCCTGCTTTGCAGTATCGGCTATAAGGAACCGTGCCACGCGCATCTTGACATCATTCGCTTTGGTGTTGAGCTCTTCTTTTGATTGAGGGAACATCTGTTCTCGTTGTCGGCGCAACAACTCTTCCTTGATTTCTAGTTCCAATTGCTGTTTCCGAAGGGGCAACAGTCGCGAGAGATATGTGTATCGTTCTAATTCATAATCATTTGCCCAATCGAGTTGCATCGAGGTGTCTTTAAGAGGTCTGTTAATCATGTCCTTCAAAAGGAAAGGAAAAGATAAGAAACAGATGAAAAGAGCAAATAACTGGAAAAAAAACTTGCTAGCGCTTTGACTGCTGCAGGCTCAGTGAAAAGTATCTCGGGTTTCGAGCCATATCTGTCCATTACCTCGTTCAGATAGTCTTCTGCGTGACTGTCATACATTCTTTCCAGATCGTCGTTGTGTTCAGAACGCAACTTCGACAGGCGTTCTTTCACGACATTGAGGTCGTCAGACCTTTCAACTTCTGCTTTCATCGTTTCGAAACTCGGCGGTCTGTCAGATAAAGGACGCAGCAAATGAGAGAAAACCAAAGCTCACTCAGGTACATGCCTCTTCTTATGTTTTATTACGAATAGGGCTTGACGATGGTAGTCTACAGCTAGAGGCAAGCTCAACACATTTTGCGGATTTGTAACTCCTCTGAGAAATCCATTCTTGCCCATGTAACTGTGTTTTGGCGTTCTTGTGCTCTGAGGGTCGATACTCATGATATCAGGACAAACGGAGAGAGACCAGTTTGTTTAAAATTGTAGCAAAGACTGTAGACACGGACGTCCAATTTCAAAACGCGAGCGTGATCGCGAACAGCGTGTCTGTTGTCTGATTCTGAACATGTGGCACACCTATCTTCCTACGACCCCAACGTTCACGTCGCAGTATGATGTTCTTCGCAAGTTTAAGTATTTTGTCGAAAGCTAAAGCATTTGACTCATAGACAAGGGAGCTGATACTGAGCACCTCCATAACTCATGTTCTTTGACTGAAAAAATACTTGGAAGAAATGACCACAAGGCGTGATAATGAGTTTCCTGCGACGTCGATTGGTCGGACAGCTGGTACACGGATTCAAAATGCGGTTTCAGGACTCGAAGCACATCCACTGCTTTCACCAAGACCTGCATCTCCTGCTCCTTCAGAACATGGATCCATCACGGGCAGCAGTGCTTCAGTGAACAACAATGTACCACCGCGATACGTGCCGTACACACCACGACAACGCGTTACGCCGACTGCTGCTACTACGGGTACGACCGTTCACCCATCATCACCTCAGCATCTGAGTGGAGATGCTACGAGCAAACTCCAGCTGATGCATCTAAAGGCAGCGGCCCAAATGATTGGTTTGGATAGTGGAACGTTAGGTTGGGCAATGCTCGAAAAGTTGGTTTTGGATGTTGAAGTTAGTGACGAATGGACAGACATCTGGAATGCGATCACATCTGGCAAAGTATGTTTCCATTTTTTCTGCATTTGAATCCTGGATAAAGACGAGATTATAGGCTACGTTGTTGCTTCCTTTAGAATCTGCGTTTACAAACGAGAAGATCACTGTGGACTTCATGAAGGACCACATCGCATTTTGTGGTAGTGCACCTCGTAGAGACGCACCAATAATCACATTGTCTGGTCTTAGAGGTAATCTCGACAAGTATATTTTTTGCACATTCCGTGTGACAATTTAAGCTTAATTTTTTGTTGTTCAAGCGAATTCCTTACTTTCCGTTCCACAATTGATCCTACATCAAAACTATTTCATGAACTGCTCAATCCCATTACGCGCACAACAAGGCTCTCGCATCTCCCTCCCCTTCCAACACCATTCCCGGACATAGCGCCCATCTCCTACCCGCAATTCCAGGTTCCATCTCATACCTCATCACTCCATCTCCCGCCCCGCTCGTACTTGCCATCAAAACCTCCATTACCTCCACGTCCTGGCGCCCGTCCTCATACCACCCCTTCGTCAACACCTAGAATAAGCAACCCCTTTGCGTCCCTTTTCGGAGGCGCAAAAGCTGCACCACTGCCGCCTCCCCATTCTCCTCCGGCATCACTCCGCAGTTTTGATTCAACCAATGACATCAACCCGTCGGTGGAAGTCTTCGCGTTTACCCTAGACCGACGAATTGTGCGGAAAGACATTGGAAAGGAAATAAACAAGACGATCAGAGCAGAGTTGAAGGCTGCACTGAGAGAAGCGACAAAACATAGGTCTGTTGCCGTACCGTCTTGGATCACGGAACGTATCCACGACCTAACCATCGATTGGTACCCGTTCATCAAGGCGCGATCGCATAGTTCCGCCAACAAAAATATATCTACGGAGAAGTCGACAAAAGATTTCGGCGGACAAGGCTACGTTGTCAATTCCATCGAAGAAAATCTCGAAGATTTAGCGGAGCTGATACAAGATTTTTTCGCATCGCTAGAGCAGGATATGAGACTGTCTGGAGAACCATTTGCCTGGAAGCGGAAGGAAAGGGGATCAGATTCCGAAGCAGAGGATGAATCCGAGAGGGAGAAATGGGAGCAAGAAAAATTAGAAAGCGAAGAAAAGATCCGTGAGGTTATGGAAATGGTAGAGCGTATGATAGCCTGGTTGTTTTATGACCGGTAACATTTTTCTTATGACTTTCCTCAAATCCTTGTCTGAAATGTTTATAGCTTATTCAAACAACCGACCACTGATGATGCATCCCATGATGAAGCACTTTCTAATCGCATCGCAGCTCTCAACTTGTTGGATCTTGGACTCGGACATCTAGGTATAGATGTTGGCGAGGTCAACGAGTCTGATCTTAATGTTGTAGTGAAAGCATGCGGTGATAGTAAGTCTTCAACATTCAGTCGTGCAGCTACGAATTGACGAACGGTTTGTATATTAGTGCTGAGTCAGCTGGATTCATTCCGTAGTCCCGCAGATAAAGCAGCTCGCCTCGTTGCAGCGCATAAGGTCGTAGTCGGTGCGAGTAATTTTTCTCTGACCTTATATCCTGTGTTTCTGAACTCGTCTTAGATGGACTCTCAAGGTTGCCACCTATTCGCCTCATTTCAGAGGACGAGGTGGACAAAGACCACAACAATGATGTCCCTCAAACGGCTAAACCTCTACCCACTGCTCAGAAAACCATTTCATCAAACAGAACTGATTACAGTGCAGAAGTCCCTCCTACATCTGTTCTGTTAACCCCTACATTGGAACCCTTTTCCATACCCGCCCTGGATATCAACAATGAGGCTTCATTTGAAGAAGCGGCGCCATCTCAATCGCAATTACCCGAAACCAGAGTCAAACCGCCCCCGCCTCCTCTCAATCTCGATGGTGAGAAGTTACAGTTACCTTCTGCCAGGAAGGAACCGACTCCCGTTTCTGGCGATGTCCTCTTCCCTATCATGATATTTTCGGTCGTGAAGGCGAACCCTCCACACCTGGTATCGAACTTACTTTTCACACAACGGTTCCGGAATCAATCAATTGGAGGGGAGGAAAGCTATTGTCTTATTAATCTGATGGCTGTCGCCGAGTTCTTGGAGAACGTCGACATGGTTGCGTTAGGTCTCGATAACAGCGACAAAGTTCTTAGGTACGGAAAGTTGGTTCTCTTTCTACAACCATGACTAAAGTTGAACACCTTCATGTAGCACCACTGATCTAACTCCAATCCCCCTGAGCCGTAGTCCAATCTCAGCTGAAACTCCTCTAGCGCCAGCCGACGGAGCAGTAGCCGGTCTTCGCGGTCGCGTGGAACAACAAGTAGACGCCATTGCCGACTCAGCAAATAAGGTGATTAGCGGCGTTGTCGATTCGTCCTTTGGAATTCTGCGTTCCTTCATGCCGCATGGGGCACCTCCCCAATCGGCAGGCAGTGCCTCGAGCGGGAGGACGACGCCTGGTACGCCTGGACCTAGCAGGGCAGGTTTTGGACTTTTGAGACGCGAGAGTGGGTTTTCGATCGCGAGTTTGGCGGCTTCGTTGCCAATAGCTGGTCGGTCTCGGTCGGCTGCTGGGAATGCAGAGGAGGCTGGTCAACAGATGATATCAGTTTCGAAACCTGCGTCGTTGAAGTCCAACAGGTCTTCTATGAAGATCAGGATGGGCAGTGGTGGTGAGGAAGAGAATGCGAGCGATGATGATGACGATGGTGAGAGCGTGAGTAGTGACGAGGAGAGTGAGGACGAAGGTAATGTCCAGGAGGCAGCTGAGTCGGGGAAGACTCTCAGTGGTGAAGTGAGAAGCATACGAAGCTTTGAAAGTATGTTGAGCGTGAGCAGGGAGAAGAAAAAGGGACTCGGGGCACCCCGAAAATCACTCTCAGATCGGTTGGCTTCGATGTCCGCTCTTGCCGCTTCGAGTATCAAGGTCAGTTGCTTTCTTCCCCTGGTTGCTTGACGTCCGATCGTTATTATTATTATTATTTTCGCCTAGGGATCATCACCGCCTGGCTCACGGCGGTCGTCGTCGTCACTCGTTCCCCACCAAAGATCGAAATCGGCTCCTAGCCCAGTATCTTCTCGGCCTGCATCACCTGCTCAGGTTTTATCACCCGTCCAGGTGTTATCATCCCAGCTGCAGCTTGCTCCTCCAAAGCAGCGGTTCATAGAGTGCACACCTGATGATCTCAGGATATCAGAGGTAGGAGAACTGTTGCGTGACTATCGACGGTTGGTAGAGGGTATTCGTGCTGTTGGTGGGTTTGATGAATAGAAATTTGTGTGGACCATGTTTTCGTTTTTTCAATGTCATGCATTTTGTGTTGTGCAATGCTGGAATGATATTGTTTAGACCAGGACTGTACCATATTGTAGTTCATACTGTTTACAATTGATACAAGGTAGAAATCAGTTGCCTACCTCAATGGAAATGAGTACTACAAAGTAAAAAAAAATTTACACAGCGTGTTCATACGGTTGGGAAATAGTTAATGAGAACGTGCGCTTTCTGTGAGAGAAACCAAGTCCGTTAATATCGCAATCTTGCTGTAATAGGTGAGGTAATTTAATATAAGAGGTGGCCAACGGAATCGGAATGGCGGCAATTACACGGACGTCGTCTCGATAGTGCTGCTACTAGACCTATTTGCGAGTCGTATTGCGGCGACGCGCCAAGGTTCTCGACGAACTTGGAGACCTTTGAGAAGTTTGTATAGAATTTTGCGGAGATCCGGTAAGGAATTGTCTAGCACCTCGGGCGCAGGATCTTCTGAAAGACAACGTTCGAGGACGACGCGAAGCTCTGCAGGGACTGAATGCAGATCGCTGAGGTTCAGAACATAATATCAGTTTACACACGTATAGGGGAAAATGTGATTGATTATAGAGGAGACGTAAAGCCAACACACCTTAAATCGATAGAATGGAAAGCAAACGCTGCAATGACAGCATTAAATTCATGGCCAATTTGGACATATACGTCGCTAACATCGCCCTCTGATGCTTGCTCCTTACTCCAGTGCCTCAGAACCTCCTGCAACCGTTTGGTAGAGAATAAAAGTCTGCGAACTGTGCTTGGTACATCGCCTGGGTATACCTGTGAGACCCCCGTATATGAGTCGAACGACAGATGCAACGTGAAAAAAGAGAATACGAACTGATTGGTACCAATCCGAAGGCGAAACTTCAGAAGTGGAAACATACGAACTGGTTGATTGATGGGTAGTCATAAATGTGGTTATGATGGTAACAGCGGTTTGAGGTGTGGTTTGCAATTCAACCTCTATGTTTCATAAGGGAAGAAAAGATGAAGGGAAAAGCAACATTGTGTGGGTGATTGTCAAGAAATATAAATGTCCTGGCCAACGGCAACAACGTGGCTGGGAAAGTTCATACGCTGTCAGTAAATAGGAGGTTAATGTATCTTATCATGGCACGTGCCTTGATATTTTCTCATTTCAACACTCATATTTCATGGCTACCCTTGTACCACCCCCAAAACGCCAAAAGTTGTATCATGGCGTTCCAGAACCAGAAACAGAATCACCGGCCCCCACACAAAATATCGTTGTCCAATTTGTTTCAGAAGACGATGGGAAACCTTTGGCTCCCACTGTCAGTTTACCTGCGAATATATCGAGGGAAGGGCTCGAAATTCTCGTGAATAAGCTCAAATCTCAAGTATGTTACACCCTTTTTTTTTCTTTGGATGACTTTTCATCCGAAACGAACTAAAAGATCATATCTAGGATGAAGACCTTATCCCGTTTGCGTTTCATGTGAAGCTGCCCGAGAATAAAGACATGCCTCAAGGATCTCCGACTCAAGTCGTAATATCTAAATCCATCGAAGCAGATGTTCTCAATCATCCGACCGCAGATATCACGACGGAAGACGTGGTTGTCATTTATTGTTCGCCTCAGAGCGTTTTTCGTGTTAGACCTGCCACGCGTTGTTCGTCCACGCTTTCTGGTACGTTCTTCGAGGGTTAGAACACTATTTTTTTGTTCATCGCTATCATAGGACATACGTCACCTATTCTGTGTGCATCCTTCTCTCCAACAGGAAATTTATTAGCTACAGGTTCTGGAGACACAAACGCGCGACTGTGGGATCTTAATACGGAGACACCATCACATATTTTGTCTGGTCATAAAGGATGGGTATTGTGCGTCGAATGGGAAGCGATGGAGAGGAAATTGGCGACAGGAGGTCACGATGGTCAAGTCAGGTTATGGGATCCTCGAACTGGTAAACCCATTGGTGATGCACTGAAAGGTCATACGAAGTGGGTCACCTCCTTGGCATGGGAACCGATACACATGTAAGTTCGAATTTCTTTTAATTTTCCTTGTTTCTCAGCATAATCAAGAAACCCATCAACACCTCGTCTTGCCTCTTCTTCAAAAGACGGCACGGTACGCGTCTGGTCCACCGCCACTCGAAGTACAGAGTACACTCTTGGGGGTCATTCCGCCAGCGTCGAAATCGTGAGATGGGGTGGGAGCGGTGGACCAAAGGGTGTCTTATACACCGCAAGTAAAGATAGGACAGTGAGAATTTGGGATGCCGAGCATGGAAGGCCGTTGCACACGTTAAAGGAACACGCGCACTGGGTCACAACCCTCACATTAAACACGGATTTTGTCCTAAGAACAGGACCATATGATCACACAGGCAAAAAACCTACCTCTGACGAGGAAGGTGAGCGACGCAGAATTTATCCCTGCGCGACTCTTTTTCTTACAGTATGATTCATCTACCTTAGCACAAACCCTTGCCAAAGCGCGGTTTGACAATCTTCTCCGAACTACCCCCGAACTGCTGATATCCGGGTCAGACGACCACACACTTTTCCTATGGTCGCCCTTTGCGTCATCCTCTTCGCGGCCCTCTACAAAATCTATTGCCCGTCTCACGGGCCACCAAAGGCAGATTTCTCATGTCGCTTTTTCACCTGATGGTCGCTGGGCTGCGTCTGCTTCTTGGGACAACTCAGTGCGGATTTGGGAAGGAAGGACGGGAAAGTTCGTCGCTACCCTGAGAGGGCATGTGGCTGCAGTGTACCGACTTGCCTGGAGTGCGGATGGAAGAATGTTAGTCAGTGCTAGTCAGGATAGCACGTTGAAGGTAAAGTATCTTTTATTTCCTTTCTTCCTAATATTTTTAACTGCTGTAGGTATGGGACCTGAAGACGTATAAAATTAAAGTTGACCTTCCTGGTCATACCGATGAGGTCTATTGTGTAGATTTTGTCGCTGACAAGATTGTCAGTGGCGGACAGGACAGAACTGTGAAAATGTGAGTACTTGTCATCTACCTGCTGAAATGATTCACGAACTTGTTTCTCCAGTTGGAAGTATTGAAAAGCGTATTTGTCGTCGTTTCTTGAGCTGACTACGTTGATCGGAGTGGCGGTAACTGTATTCAGAATTATCTAGAACTATTTCAGTGCGTCATCCCACATGGAACTCGTGGGAATGCGTGAGTATCTCGACACCATATTAGGGAATTTATGCCTTTCGAACGCTGACTGATGCAATGCAGAAATTCAATAAAAAGGGTTCGGGTTATTAAGATGGGGCTCCGTCAGCCAGCCCATATCCAGTACCAGGTTTCACATCCTTTTAACTTCGAAAAGGTATATAAACCCTTGTGTTTTTGGTCTTGGTTGTCTCAGAGTCTATCTGCACCTTGAACTAAGCTGTCTTCTTTCTCTCGACTTGCAAAACAAAGAATACTCACCCGAATATTTGGAACACCTATCGGCTCTAACAGGAGCTTATCTATGTCTATTGCAACCAACGCTATGAAGTTTTTTCCTCGCTATAGTCAAGATCGCGGACATGCCGATCACGGGTGGTTGAAATCATTCCATACGTTTTCTTTTGCCTCGTATGTCACCATTCTTTTCATCGAGACGTTTTCATTAAAAAAAAAATTTAAGCTATTATGATCAACAACATGAAAAATTCGGTACATTGAGAGTGATCAACGAAGACCGCGTTGAGCCTCGCACCGGCTTCGGAACCCATCCACATCGAGAGTTTGAGATATTTTCCTACATCGTAGATGGAGAGCTGGAACAGTGAGCTTCCTTTTGGTCTCGTTCTTAGTTACAAGTGGAATCTGATGCGATTTTATAGCAAAGACTCTATGGGCAACACCGAAATTCTCAAACGCGGTGATATCCAACTTACCTCTGCCGGAACGGGTATCTCCCACTCTGAAAAGACGCACGGCTCCAAACCCGTTCACTTCCTTCAAATCTGGTCTCTTCCTGACACACCCCGTCTCCAGCCCAAGTATTACTCGCGCCATTTCTCCGATGAAGAGAAGAAAGACAAATGGGCACGTGTCGTTGCTCCCGTCGGTGCTCAGGACGTGAAAACAGATAGAGAAGGACAAGGTCCAGCTCCCGTGCATAGCCCTTTGACGTTGTACGCTTCCTTGATGAGTCCTGAAACCAAGTTGGAGAAACCTTTGGAGAGGCAGAAGGGGTATGTGCATGTTGTACAGACGAGCAAGTACAATGAATCGAACGCGACGGGTGCGAGTGTGAAGATCAGCTCGCAGGATAGCCAGTTGACGTTGCGTGAAGGCGATGGGGCGTATGTCTTTGTAGGAAAGAGCGAAAACGTTTTGGAAGTGCAGAATGTCGGCGATCGGGTTGCGGAAGTCATCGTCTTTGACCTTGATTAATCGCATATTCATTGTTAGCCAGGAGTTCTCTTCCTATTATTTAAATTGGCCGAAGTACTGTAATAAAATTTTAAAAGAATAAGTTTCAAGTGCGATTCGATGTACATTAGATTTAACGTGATTTCTAAAGACCATCCATTCCGCTCTATGCCAAACCCTTGGTTTAAGGCGCGCGCTTCACAGGGGAAATACTGTAACTAGCCAAGACGTCAGGCAGTGCTCCTTACTCAGGATGAAACTTGCCCGACTGATGCAGAAACTTCTTCGGAACCTTTGCAAGAGCTGTTTACAGAGCCGTCTCTTTCAGATGAGTAAGACATTACGAGAGGATATGATTTTGTGCTGGCTTAGGGAGGCAAGTATAATGCAGCATGTATGTAACAAACTTTTTTAGACTTCAAACTCGAACCACACCCAACTGAACAAAACATGCCAAGCTTCAGATCGTTCCATGAAAGTCCCTTTTAAAGATGAAGTGGGTTTACTTCTCGGTGTGTGACGGAAAGCAAAAAGTCAAGTGATGGTAGGATACAAGTTAATTCAACCCCCTTATGGTCAAATTCCATAATCGCTCTTTGTCATTTGATGTAGAACTTTGCTGCCTCTTGTGAAATAACCTGGTGGTTGGTCTCTGATGTGCTTTTGTTTCGGTAAAGTTCTATTGGTATCACAAAACTGGTCATCCACCTGCTTGAAATGGGAACATGATTGGGATGAGGATGCGGATGCGCTCACTGGTCAAGGTGACGGGAACAGGCCCTGTGCAGATGCGGATGAAAGAGATGCAAATACGAATGCGGGGTGCGCTCGGTCAAAAGACACGAGTTGGATGAGGTGTAAAAAAAAAACAGACTCGGTCAAATGACACGAGTGGAATGCAGATGCGCTTGTGATGGCATGTGCTTGGTCAAACAACACGAGTGGGATGCGAAGAAAACAGAGTCTCGGTTGAAAACATCAGATGACTCGGAGCGAAACCTGTTAGATGCGTTTCGGTCAACTTGAACTTGAAGAAGTGGAATGTAGATGTGAACACGAGATGGGTGCAAAAAAAGGATGTGCGCAGTCGAATGACGTGAGTGGAATGTCGGTCAAACGAGACAAGTGGGATGCAAGTGTTAATATTATATATTTGATTGATTAATCGACAATTACTCAGCAGTGAAAACGACAGAGAGTTGAAAGTCAAGAATAGGACGTACTTGGTGATGTGGCAGCTTTTGGCGCATAGTCTTGGAGACACGTAGATGGTATATATAATGTGGAATGAAAAGAAAATCTGGCAGGATGGAGGCCTGCATGGTGGCGAGAGAGAAAACGTTTACCAATTATGACGTCAGTTTTGCACCTTCGGCAAACTTGTGGGAAAAAAAAAAAGATTCTTCATATTCATAGATCATCCGCACATAAATGAGCCTGTGCTTCAAGCTTCAGGCTAAGCTCCAAGATGTATTACTAACTTACCGTGACGGCCGCTAACATGAATTACAGACTTTTCATGCGGATACCTTACCTCCATGCGCTTCCCTAGCGTCTACTGAGCATTAAACGCTTTAGGGTCTGCTTACCTCCTAATAATAATACACTGATGGTGGGGTTCGATGGGGGTTGTGACCCTCAAACAAGTTTACCCAAAGGAACAGGTTTCGTAGCGTTCGTCAGTTGTACAGTACTTGTACTTAAGCTGAGTCGGTGCAGAAGCGACACACAGAAGCCCTAGCACGACGACGGTGAAAACGGAACGAACTTTCCCAGCTCGTAAGTGGTATGAGATCCCTATTTTTTGGTGCTTGCTTGAATTCTGACAGGTCAATGTGGGGGAGCTCGTACACCTTTTCCAGGTTCTATAGTATGGCCTATTTTAGCAGTATATCCCTGGTTCGTACTACTTAACAAGTGGCGATTGGAAGACTGGTCCCACCGACTAGTTAAGCGCTATCGATCGATTCGTTATATGTGCTCTCCGTTTTAAGGGCGGATGTATCACAACCGGTTCTGATAACAAATCGGATAGAACTTGGGGACCCATATACTACATATCAGATTCTAACCCGACCTATAGTACTCGTTTTGAAAAAAACTCTGCACCCCAATTAGAATTCTTTCCCACGCCACACATTTCCGAAAAGCCCGAGACATAATACTCTTTGAAATCTTTCACGAAAATTGTCGATCCGATTCGAAGTTGTTATTGGTTCACTGCAGTGGCAAACGCGGTGTGTACTCTGCATAAGGGGTCAGTTGACCAGCTCTTTCTGGCATTTTTACTCACTGTTGTCCTTTACTAAATTATAACTTGAATCGCTTTTCCAACATCAAAAAAACCGTGAATTTCTATTAGTCATTCGTGTAATAAAAAAAAAAAAATCGGTTGTGGGCATTGCCGCTTGCCGGCCTTACCGTGCAATTATTTGCCCAGGAATATATGATGGAATGATACGCAGATTATTTTTTTTGGGTGAAAGGAGCAATGTCATGGGCGAAAAAGCGTGCGCGTGTATGCAATCCTACAATGATTAAATTGATATATCGATAAATAAATGAGCTGGATGAAGTCGTTATGGGGGGGTTGTCGAGTTTGCGCAGCTTAGTAATAACGATCTATTTAAAGAACGCAAATAACCCTGCAAAGGAAATAGATAATACAAGCCTCCTCGAATCGCGGGTTACTCATTAGTATTGACGGCTGCGCTTTGCATAATGAATTGGAAAGGTGTGCCCTACCTAAACGAGGTATGACTTTGACGTGTCATATTCGAGCAATGAGGCGCGCCTAATTATATACCACTACTAGTCAAGCTTGAAACTAAGTTTGCTGAGCCTTGGCATGTTGCTGTGTCAGAAGTATAAAAATAAAAAAAGGAAGAAAGGAAGAAAGAAAGAAAACAAGTGTGTACACGATCGATTCGTTGGATGATGATTAATCGAATACCTTGGTTTTTTTAAAGGTTTTTTTGAACAACCAAACCTCATCCGTTGAAAAGACTCATATCCCCACGGCCAGTCTCTTTAAATGCCCCCCTTGCCCTGAGTTATCCAAAAATTTTCTCAAGGATGCCAATGGTTGTCCAGACGATTCAAAGAGACATGGTGAGCCTGACATTGAAGAGTTTTTTTTTTTCACAGAGTCTGTCAGAGTTGGGAAAAAGGTTGTGGGGGGGGTTGATGAACGAATTGATAAGTGTATAAAAGAATCCGATGGGACTCTGCAGGGGCCTTGCTGTGAATCAAGTCCGAGTCTGATACGCGATGATGATTGGAAGAGAAAAAAAAGACTTTGGCCTGTGCAAGTTTTTGACCCCCCCAACTTTGCTGTGCGAGGGAAATGTCTGGTTGCGTGCAGCAGGATGTATACAAGTTTGCTCATAATATTACCAAGTGATTTCTGACCGATTGATCTTCACCCGACTGGGATTGGATGTGATTGCTTGATAACCCAAAGGTTTATCTTGTGTCCCGACGATGTTGTTGGGGTACCAGGCACACTTTATGATGTATGTGAAGCTTGATGGGAATGAATGGGCGGATCGTTTGGGCGATAGGCGGGCACTTTTATATATATATATATGTAAGATAAGTAAACCTTGGTCTTTAAGAATCATATTGAGTGAGTTTGGGATTTAATTTCAACCTTGTGATCTACTTGAATTCCTCGATGAACGTTCGCTAGCGGCCCGTCTTTCAAAGAGAGAGAGACATCCTTATCTTTTCCCGAGAACGCCGAGACTTTTTCAACACTTCAAGTTGTTGGTGATGATGTCCGGATGATGAAAAATCATGGATCGCCGTCGTGCGATGTTAAAGTTTGATGAGCTAAAATATAATTCGATGGTTTTGCCACATTAGTTACTGGTTCAAGTACTCCCATCCGTTTGATACCTTTGGCACACGGTGCACCTCCCATGATCCCAGCCAAGGATCAAAAAATTAAGAGTCGCGAGAAGAAATGGACCATTTTTGGAGATTTACATATATTAGTATGATCCGTCAATAGGTTGCTGGTCCAGGTCCAAGGGGGTTGGAGCCAAGAAACGGGAAGTTATGAGATGCGATGACGACGCGGTGCTTACTAACCGAACGAACGGTCGTCTTTTTGCATTTTGGGAAATCGACTCCGATCCTCAATGCTAAAAGTGGCACGGTCTGGGGAACAACCTGGGAGTATATATGATTAGGGTGTATTGCTTGGCGTATAATATACCGTATACACATAGACGGTTCTGTTTTTGGTTCAGAGCGCCAATTAAATGCAAGGGAAAAAACATCCTATCATGGAAAGAAGGGGGAAGATCGTACAAGCGCAGGAGCTGTGCAGGGGGCAGAGTGTGTTGAGATGGTTTGGGATTTAGTTTGACGCCCTGTCAAATAAACGCCGTAGCGTAGGAAAGAGACCTGAGAGCTGCGGCAGGAACGGAGAGGTCGTGCAGGCCTACAAAAGGACATTCCAATGGTTGTTTAATTTTGAACGAGGGAGTGTGAGAAAAGATGACAGTGACAAAATCAGGGGAGAGATCCAGATCGGAGATATATACCATCTAATTTATATAAGGTCATACAGTACCTTTCCGTTCTCAACCACCCACAGCACAATGCTCGACATCCACCACCACCAACACCACCACCACGACCCTTGGCCACTCGTCTCCAACGACAAGCATGCAGACCATCCAGATATCTTTCAGCCATACTCTCTCGCCGTCATCGAACTCGTCGAAGTGCCACCTCCACCACGGCACATCTCTAGTCCTTCGTCTTATTATTTCTCTTCAGAGGATGATGACGACGACAGCGAAGACGATGCTGAATCAGCAGAGTCGTATTGCTCTTCCGATCAAGACATGCCATCGACGCCACTCGTACCGAGAAACGACTCGTTTCAGCGATGTATGAAGAGAATTCTCGTCTGGCGCGAGAAATCCTTATCGTCATCAGATTATCGGGGTATGTTGTCTCTCTTCACATAAGAATAATCTCATCATAATCAGCAGAAAACCTGTCCCAATTCGACATCCCCAGACTCACCCGACGAACACCCTCTCTCACCTCATCCACCTCATCCACCTTCTTCTCCACCTCCCTCCCCGCCTCTCCTCCCTCACCTTCACCTTCAACATCAACAACCCTCCTCTCTCAACGACGTCTCAGCACCACCAGCACCAGCATCACATCCGCCGAGCTCGAAATGCACCCCTGCCCCGCATGCGATGCCTTTTTCCCCACTCTGGCCAGTTTGAGAGCCCATGGGAAGAAGACGGGCAATGAGGCCTGTTGCGTCGCGGTTGAATATGCTTTTGAAAAGTAGCTCCTCAAACCGTCGGTCTCTCAAATTTCACTTTGGAAAAGGGGAGCCTCCCCTCTTTCTCACATCGCGGACTTCAACGCCTCGATTGCACGCTCACATACATACACATACAATTTTTTTTTAACTCCTATTTATTCCATTTTTCTCCATCTCATTTCATTTCAATTCACCTCCTTCCATTCCATATCCATATTTCACCATTCACCCGCATCAAGGTTTGCCCTTTTCGCACACCCACACCCAACCTCCGACGGTACCCACACCCACATCCGACGTTACACACCCACCCGACACATCCGCACGCACGCACGCACCCCTCCTGGGATCCCCGACTCTTTATTCTCACCCTCACTGCCACTCCTCAGTGTCGTTCTCACGCCGGTCTCCGTCTCACGTCCATCTCCGTCTTGGATTGCAAGCCATCATCTCATCATTTTATTTTTAATTCCCCCCCCTCCTCTTTGTCCATCCAACACGGAAAGATGGGGACCGGACGTGGGGATGTGCGATTGGGACGTGCGAAGCTGATTGGGAAACGGAGACGGGTACGGATAACTCGCACTGCCCGAATGATGGGGGGGGGGGGATGTCGATGAAACTTGTTAAATCGGGATTAGAACTGGGAAAACTACTAGGCTGTAGCCGGTCTGCCCTGGTTGATATATTTCCCGGCATGACAAGGCTCGGCTTTCTCTCGCGTTACTGGAATGGGACAACGTCGAGAAGGCTGATAAGGGTGCGAGATCGTCGTACTCGGGTCATCTCAGTTTTCGCATCATTTGCGCATTACAAACGTTCGCTTGGCCCGCCCACTCCTCTCTGTCTTGCTGCCATTGCTTACACTGCAGATGGGGAAAAACAGACAGGCCATGGGTTTGGTTGCTTGGGTAATGGACCTGGATGACAATGGCGCCCTTGTCCATTGACAAGTGACATGCCAGGTCCCTAAAGCCTCGAGCTCAAGTCCCAAGCCAAAAGCTTGGCTCCCCAATCTCGATTTCTGGATGTCATTCTGTCAATGTCCATGTGACTCGTTATCTCAAGTACTGCGCGCGCGCACCCGCGCGTTCTCACCCTGCACTGCTTTCAATTTTTTTGGGTCGAGTCTTGACGACTTTGAAAAAAGAATTGTTCCGCTTTGGGTTCAACACCCCCCCCCCCGCGTCCCTTAAACTTTTTCCTCTTCCCCGCGCCACGAAATCCAAAACTCTGACTCCTTGTTTCGATATGGGTGGTTTGCATCGTTGACAAGTCAGATAAGAGTTGGGTGGGTGTGTGTGCGTGTAACATTGACTTTTATCATTTGTCATGCCACGGGGACGGATCGATGATGATCGACGACTTATCTCAAGGGTTCATAGATCTAGAGGTCAGGTCAGGTCATGCTTTTTGGTCAAGAGGTCAGAGCTTCTTTTTCGACATGGGGGGGGGGGGGGG
>QDKV01005216.1_pt1 | contig 35840 bp, 44 predicted proteins | sample 1861101 | NCBI WGS metagenome assembly QDKV01 (sample SAMN04275158, study PRJNA302643) | Fungus metagenome, whole genome shotgun sequencing project. | isolation source: fruitbody | host: Mallocybe terrigena | place: Sweden | collected 2013 | reverse complement strand
TCTAGTACTCGTTCTCGTCTTTCTTGCTGGTATTTGGGAACGTCTTGCTGGCTTCGGTTGCGGGGAGGGAGAGCTTGCAACTAGGTGAGAAAACGAGGTGCTTCCCATATGACACTATCCACTCACTTCGGCCGCCCTTCCGCCTCTGATTCGTCTTCCTCCTCAGTAGCGTCACTTTCTCTGTACGAACCCTAGCTCCAGCTGTCGCGATTCGTATCTTTGAACACCGACTCAGCAAATCCAATGAGCGCCTTCCTTCCGAATCGGCTTTTCCAACACTGCCGGCCCAAGGTTGGGACATCTAATTGCAAGACCTGCAGGACCTGCGCCTATGATGATAGCGATCCGCTTTCGTCCCAAGAGGAGGGAGCTAGTGAAAAAGATTTGACGACATGGTGAAATCGATACTGCTATGACATGTCACATGTATAAAACCAGATTCTGAAGTCAAAACAGAAAATGACATGGATGTATGAAGACGATATGTTATTGTCCCTTCGAGACTTGCAATTCAGTGGGCGTCTCATATATACTGGTCGCAGCTCCATAGAAGTGGCCGTTAGGATGGAATTCCTCACACCTGGAGCCAGTCACCGTGCGTCTGTGGTTGACCTATCCTTATTACTTCCCGGGTCCAGGGCCTGACCCGAGAAGTAATAAAAGTAGGGTTTTCTCTTCCCGCATCGCCATCGCCCTCAACAAACCCCTCTGCATCGCACACGCCATATTCATACTCGCCTCGCACGCCTCCTATACTGCCTCCCCCATGACCCTCCCCTTCCTGGCTCCCCAATCCAATTGTAATCTTAGGCTCTCTCTTCTCGGTCTTCACTTCCATCGCGAGAGCTTCCTTTTTCGAAATATCAGCCCTCGTGTTAGCCTCACACCTTGAGATCACTGCCAACTGTGCGCTCTTGCCCTTCTGACTCTTGCACCTCGTCATATCGTCCTCCATGCGGATCATATTCAGAGCCTTTATCGCCTCCTTTTCGTGGTCCCCCTTGTCCCCAAAAGAGCTGGAACCTTCATTCACGTTGTGGATGTGATGTTCTTGGCAACACATCTATGCGCCAACGGCGCTGATCACTACAGCACCTCCCAACTCATCTTGCGTCTTGTTCAGCACTGCGGACTCCACTTCTTCCGAGACGATTCGCATTATCTGGGTTGAAATATCCGAAATTTTGAGTTTGTGAGTCCTCTTGTACCTGTCGAGAATCCGTTCGACTCGAGTGCGCGTCTTGTTGTCCAATTGAGGTAACAGCTTCTTTCGTTGGCTTGGAATCTCCAGAAAAAGATAACGGACCAAAAGACCAACATCGGACTCTGGACCATAACCTATCAGTGAGCCGTAACCGTTTTCATCCAGCCACTGGATCTGCGCAACGAGTGCTGTGATGTAGTGAGAAATTGTTGGGATATAAATCTTGGTATGAGGACAACGCGTGGGTGACTGGCAAGGATGATGAGGAAGAAAGCGCGTATCTGGCTTGGTCAATAGAAATGGGCGGCGGAAGTTGCCAGTGTCCGGATCTGGGTGCATATCTTCCTCCACAAGCACCGAATTGAGCGCTTCACAATCCGGAACTTCAATGTAGGCATTGGATCCCAGGTCGACGATGAGGTGTGTCGCCGTTTCAGTCCAAAACTTGATGGAAAAGCCATTATCTGAACATTTAATGATGCGAGGGGGTGGTTGAAGGTAATCGTCAGTATATTTCTTTTCTAGAGCAACTTCTTCCCAATGATTCGTCTTGAACAACTCTGAGATAATCCCAGTAATCTCTTTATCGCGGATGAGCAAATCAAGGGGCTAACAAGGAACAGATGAGTGTGGTGAAATCAATGTAAAGGAGAGGTCACCTCTTCGGCAAAGACTCCACAGCCCATCCATTTCAACGCGAAGCGGCCCATCATTATGCATGGGTGCTTACCGGCATCTAAGACACTGAAGACGTCGTCGAGGTGACCTGCTTTCTTCACTGAGCTCATGGTGTACAAGAAGCGTACTGTGTCATCTGATGATGATGAAAATAAATAAGAAACAATAACGCGTAAGGATCAACATGATCCGCGTCCGAGGTTCGTTGTTCATGAAATTATCATGGCGCCCAAGCCCAAGCACAATCCAGAGAAAATTTTCGAGAATTTGCACGAATGGGTTGGTGTTATATTTGATCAAGCACAGCTGTCGTTGGCGAACCACAAGAAGAATTGTGTAGCGCTGTATAAGATTCATACACAGGTTGTTGTTCGTGCAGGGAGGGATGGGGTTGTAAAGTTAGTGGGTGAAAGGGCTTTTCAGGACGTGTTTATAGAGATGGTGAGTAGGGTTCTGGGTGTTAAGAAAGGCGCCGGCACGGCGGGGGCGGAAAGGATAGTGAAATATGTGGGTGCCTTTGTAAGATTTATGAATGAGAAAGGTGAGTGCTTTTTGTCTGGACCCTTATGTCTATAGGAATACAGATATCTAAATGTGCTTTAGCAGTTGAAGCGAAGAGCAAAGCTGCGTCTTCGTCTTCCAACAGGAATAATGACGACGACGATGAGAACCCGACAACTCGCTTCGTTGCGAGGTTGTTGAACTGGTTTGTGCAGGGTTTGGCTGCGAAGAATAAAGTGGTGAGATATAGATGTGTGCAAATTGTTGGCGAGATGATCTCGCACCTTGGAGAGATCGAGTACGTCCGTAGTCCCGCTCTATGCTATTCACCCATTTATGAGTTTTCCCTTTCATAGTGAAGACACGTACAACGAGCTCGGTGACGCGCTCATAGACCGTCTGAACGATAAGGAATCAATGATCCGTGCACATGCTGTCATCGCTCTCTCTAAACTCGTAGGTAGCGAGGACTTGGATGAGGGTGAAGAGCCAATTCTCCAATCGCTGCTGGAGGTGCTCGAGACAGATCCCGCACCGTGTGTTCTTTGACTGTTAACTTAAGTTTTGTACTTATGATAATAAACAGTGAAGTTCGGCGCGCCGCAATCTTACATATCCCCCTCACCGCGATTACACTCGGCCCTCTTTTGCGTCGTACGCGCGACATCGATGCCCTCACTCGCAAACTGGTTTATACCTCCGTTGTCGGCACGAAACTTAAGCATCCGAGACAGCTTAGCATTGCGGACAGAGAATTGATAGTGAAGGATGGTTTGGGAGACAGGGAGCCTGGTGTAAGGGTTGCAGCTGGGAAGTTGGTAGTGGCTTGGTTTGATGTGGTACTTTCGGAGGCAGGGAAAGATAACGAAGAATCAAACGAGGGGGAAGACGAATGGCAGGGTGACGATAGTGGTGTGATGAAGGGTCTGGCGAAATTTTTGTCTCTGTTCGATGTAGTGGGACCTGGTGAGGAGGTGGCAGTTAATGCTGTTCTGTCGATCTTTACAACCAGAAGAGAGTTACTTGAAGTTTTTGTTTTCGCTGGTACGTTGATTCCTAACACATCAAATCTGGAGATGGAATTCAAATAACTGAAGTATCCCTCTAGAGGCTTATTGGAAGCAACTAACACCAGAATCTGTCGTTCTTGCACGGGTCTTCGTCGAGCACTGTGTGAATACCAAAAACGAACACTGTCTGGAGACTGCCTCTTTGCCCGTCGTTACTGCTTTTGCGTTCCACGTACAACAAGCGTACAATAACCTCCTCTCGGTACTGGAAGAGATTGAAACGGCAAAAATGCTCAATGCCGGTCGAATTGCAGAGGAGTATGAAGAGTTGGAAGAGGAACTGGCAAAGAAAGAGGTGATAATGGGCGAGTTGCTCAGGTTGGCGTTGAACCTGGATTATGGGGATGAGATTGGGAGGAGGAAGGTGTTCTCTGTCGTCAGTGAGTTATTCACTCCCCGTTTTCCTAGTTCCACGTCGAAGGGCTGACTCAAGTGGGTGGCAGAGGACATGCTAGCACATCCGGAACTTCCTCCAGGCCTCATTGCACGATGTCTCGACGTGTTGAAGGCAATCATGCCGTCAGAACGCGACCTCATTCGTATCGTGGTAGAGATCATCGTTGAGTTGCGCGAAGGAGAGGAACCCGAGTCTGTAGAAGCACCTGTAAGTTGGCATACAGTGTCCCTTGGTTGCAATCCTTAATTTCCGAATTCTAGATCTCAGACGATCAATCCGATGTTTCCCAGTCAACAATTCGAAGGGAAAAGTCTCCTCGTAAGCAAAAGGACAGAGAGGATATGTCTGCTGAAGATCGCAGACAGGCCGATATGACTGACATTCGGTGTCTCATGCTCTGCATTGCAATGTTGGAACGGGTCAATGGGGTACATTTGATTTTCTTAGATGAAGTCCATGCATCTCACATTATTTTCTTATGCAGTCATTCGAGGATAACTCTACTCTCGAAGGTATCCTTGGTGACCTTATTGTGCCCTGCGTCAAACGGAAAGAGGTCGCTATGCGAGAAAAGGCTCTCGTCAGCCTTGGTCTCTGTTGTCTCATCGCAAGGAACATGGGGCTTAGTTCATTCCAACTCTTCCTCAGCCAGGCACAAAATGCGCCTGAAGAGTTAAAGGTCCAGGTTTTGAAAGTGATCATGGATTTATTGATCATGTACGATCAAGACTTTTTTGGGAAATCTGAGGATACAGTGCTTTTTCAAACTTCTGAGCCCAACTCCATACTGATGTATATCTTGCTGCTTAACAGGCAAAGCAGATCGTGGAATTCCTTTTGAAAATCCTCCAGGCGGAGGAATCAGCTGAAGCGCAGGCTGTACTGGTTACAGGCCTCTGCAAGCTGTTGCTTTCAGGTGTTGTCACGGATTCACAGGTACTCTTGTGTCATTCCGATTGCCTCTTACACATCCACAATGCCTGTTAGATTTTGACGTGCTTGGCCGTACTTTATATCTCGCCAATGACAGCTGACAACCAGGAACTTCGACAATGTCTGTCGTACTTCTTCCCTGTGTATTCTTACTCTTCATCAGTGAATCAAAGTCGAGTTCAATCGGTATGCGCTTTGAAACCCATAGTCTATCACCATCATACTCATCTTGCCCGTCAAAGATTTTTATGTCGACGTTTGACTTAGCTCAACGCATGTCCGAAGATCTCGAGGATGACCAAGAAATTATCACTCCTCACCAGTTCGGACAGTTGATGGTGGATTGGACCAATCCACAGAAAGCCGCAGAAATGTATGGTGCATGTTTTACTAATGCCGTTCCCTAACAACTCATCTACGTCTTTCTGTAATCACAGTCTAGTTGACAACAGCGACATTGAGCCTACCCATGTTAACCTTGCAGTTGACATTCTTCTTGCCTTGTACGACCCCGATCGGACGGTTGATGAACAGAAAATTTTGTTGCAGCTCCTTGGCCAGCTTCAACTGTCAGTTGGACAGAATCTTCGCTCGATTCAGAAATTAAATATCCTGTTGACTCATCATGACGAGGTAAGTCTTTACCCCAAGAATATTATTTTTACCCTCAGCGATTGAACATTATCCCTCTAAAGCAATGTCCTCTTGAGAACTCTGCGAATGAGAAACTCTTCAACAAATTCAGGAACCGATTCTATGGCCTCTTCGAGGAGGAGTTGCAGCAAATCAAGCCAAAAGATTATCTAGACGAAGAATTCAGGGATATTTATCAACGTATTGGCGTAGACGTACCAGATGAAGATGAAGCCGATGCACCGTGTCGCGTTCGATCTCGGTCTACAGGTAAAAGAAAGGCGCAAGAAACTGACGATGAGAAAGAAGACGACCACCAGGAGCAGGACGACCAATCGACTGAGAAAAGGTATGACCTACTCCGACGATATACCGCATTTGCTCCTGATCATTTCGTACAGAGAAAGTGACGCTACTGAGGAGGAAGACGAATCAGAGGCGGAGGGGCGGCCGAAGTGAGTGGATAGTGTCTATGGGAAGCACCTCGTTTTCTCACCTAGATGCAAGCTCTCCCTCCCCGCAACCGAAGCCAGCAAGACGTTCCCAAATACCAGCAAGAAAGACGAGAACGAGTACTAGAAGTAGTACAATGTAAGTAATATCCTTTCGTCCTGAATTTTTCTGAACATTTTCACCCAGAAAAAATCGTCAGACACCCGAAGTTTCAGACGAAGAGAACATTCCACCTCCGAAAATAATCACAGCCACTCCCAAAAGGAAGGGTGTCAAGTGAGTGAAGATATGTATCTTCAAGATTTGACTTGAAACATGCTTTCTTAAAGGAGGATACATACACCCGGATCCGGAAACTTAAATTCACCTGCGACTCGTAAGAAGAAAAGAGTCAAACCTCCTCTGTACGTGCTGTATTTTGCAACAGATTCCAATTGCTTATTACAAATCTCCAGAAAACCAACTGCGAAAGAGAGCAACTCTGTAAACACGGACAATGAGAGTCCAACAACGCCAACAAAGCCTTCTCGTTCTGTCCGAGGGCGAGGACGCCAAATTAATGAGCAGATGAAAAGGGACAGAAGAAGTGGCGGGGATAATGATGAGTCCACCTCCAGCTTCGTCTGATGACTTCGGAGGTTATGACTGAAAGAATCTTAATATTATGATTATTTGTAAGTGTGATGTGCGTTATAGAATTTTTATACCGGATCTGACTTTGATTCTTGTTCCCGTCAGCTTGGATTATAATACGGTGCAATGTAATATTTTTGAATGTCCACAGGCGATTGGCCATTTCAAGGCAATTTTATGAGATTTTAAGATGATCGCTCAAATTCAAGGTCAAGATGAAAAATAAAAGAAAGGACCTCATATTTTAAGTCATGTCATTGGAAAGCGTCGCATATGTGACACTGATTGCAGTTACTTACTGGTCACACATTACACACTCTTGGCATCTGCTCTAATATTGCCCGCTGGCCAGGCAACTCGCTCAACACATACTATTTTCTATTGACTCATACTATTGCTCATCTCTAATATGCATACTGTATCTGACAGTCCGCCTCGTGCTCCTCCCATCAAGTACAGTGCACCACTAGGAACAAGGTGGGCGAAAGAAAGGGCAGCCGCCGGAGGTGCAGCCGCGTTCGACCTCCCAACGGATCCAAAGGCTGTAGGACCATGGATTCTAGGTGAATGCGTTGGTAAAGGCGCGTCCGGGCGTGTTAAAATCGCCAAACACCGTCGGACGGGCCAGCTAGCCGCTGTCAAGATTTTACCTATTGCTCCTCTTTTCAATTCTCGAGTTTCTCTGGCGACTCAACAAGCGAAATCGGATAAGCAACGCCTCGGAATTGATCGCGAAATAACTATGATGAAGCTGATGAATCACCCAAACATCATGCATATTTACGACGTGTATGAGGGTGAAAAGGAGCTCTTCTTGGTTTTTGAATATGTCGAAGGAGGAGAACTCTTTGACTTTTTGGTTAACAGGGGGAAACTACCTCCCGACGAAGCCCTCATATACTTCAGGCAAATCGTCTACGGTCTCAACTACGCACATACCTTCTCTATCATACATCGTGATCTTAAGCCGGAAAACATTCTCATAGCTTCTCTTGCGCCACCTCTGATCAAGATTGCTGACTGGGGCATGGCTGCCTTTGCTCCTCCTTCTCTTCAGCTTGAGACTAGTTGTGGCTCCCCTCATTATGCTAGTCCGGAGATCGTGAATGGTGAAAAATATCAGGGCAACGCTACTGATATCTGGAGTTGTGGTGTCATTCTATACGCTTTGCTCACTGGGAGGCTGCCTTTTGATGACAAAAATGTAAGGACCCTTCTGGCTAAGGTCAAAAGCGGCAAGTATGAAATGCCACCCTGGATTGATCCCTTGGCAAAGGATCTCCTCAGCAAAATGTTAGTCGTCGACGTCAAGCGAAGGATTACGGTCGGTAATCTTCGTTTTCTAGTTGGAAATTTAACTCATCTCTCGTTAGATTCCGCAAATTCTTTCACACCCTTGGTTGGTCTCCCAGGCTGCTATACCATTCTCTGCTTGTAACGGGAAGACGTATGCGTTGCTACCGCCACCCCTACCCCCCTCTCCTAGCTTTCTGGCTCGGCCGATATCTTCGGCCAATATGATTGATCCTGAGCTCCTCTCTTCTCTTCGTATTATATGGGGCCGTCATACTGACGTCCATGGGGAGTCTATACGTCGTGACTTATGTTCCCCTGCGGGGCAAGGTGTCCACGCAAAGGCATTCTACTATCTGCTCGGGAAGTACAGGCAAGAGTCTTCCAAAATCTGTGAATTTGAATCCTATCACACCCCTGTCCCCGACCCCGGAATTATAAAATCTACTAGCTTGCTTGTTGAATCATCTGCTCTTGCTACCAGCGGCCTTCGCAGATACGAAGTGCCCGATCACCACGTAATTGGTCAACCACCCATAGTTATCTCTCGGAAGAGGATTATCACGGATGCCAATCGCCCTACGTCGAAGGAGCGCTCTGATCTCAACCCCACTTCGCACCCTGTATCTCATAATAAGGTGCAATCTAATAAATGGAAGACTCAGATCTTACCCGCCCAGCAGGAAGCCAGCGTAAGTAATATATATCGCCCTAAAGTTACCCTCACTGGGGTTGAGACTGGCCTCCGTCCTCATCCACCACGACGAGGAAATACGTATTCGGTATTCTCGGACAGAAGAGATTCCCGAAGAGACTCTAGGGAAGTTACGCCCGTCGGGTTTTCTCAGCGCCTTCAGGCAAAAACAGCGGCAGCAACCAGTGCACCGTCTTACCAGAAACCAAAGACATTAAGTGGTCCCTCTCCAAGCGAAGCAGTTCGGGCTACAGAGCATGCTGCTCGCAATTCCGTAGCTGTGATTCGGCAGCCCCTGCGGCCACCACGGTTGCTAACGAATTTCCCCGGTGTGTCGAATGGAAGCGGTCGATTTTTGACACCTGCTACAATCGCTACGGAGTTGGAACTTCCCCTTCATACGGATTCTAAAACTGATAATACCAAGCCGCAGGCTCATTCGACCGAGATTGCTACGGGCAAGACTTCGATTACCTCTCACGCGCCGGTCCATGGTCCTCAAAAGACTCACAGCAAGGACGACAAAGAAAATCACGGCGTCGAGGAAGAATGGAGTCATGTGGAAGTCACCGATCGTGCCGGAAGCAGGGGCTTGTGCGTCGGTGATGGTGATGTTCCTATCAACCGGGAAGTTGGTAAGGACGTCAAAAATGTTGGGCCTCGTTCTTTTCCGCCCTCTAAGACGAAAAAAGAGAAGGAAAGGAAAGGACGGCGTAAGTGAGCCTGATTTCCGTTACAAAATTTTAGATTAATCTACGGCAGCTCCCCCGTTGGAACTTCCGTCTATCAACCAGAAGAGGTCAACGCTGTCAATGTTAGGATCGCCCATCACAGTTTCATCACCTATTCATCCCCCTTTGAGCGCGACCAGAATCATGACCCCTGTTGTTGGTGATTTCAAGGGCTGGTTTTCCAACCTCTTCAATTGGAAAAACTCCAATTCTAATGGAATCATCTACTCTCCGGATGGTGTCCAGCAGACGCAAACAGACGTAGTGAGGATCCTCGAGGGTATGGGTATCATTGTTTCTAGCGGTCAACCCCAGAGTGGCCATCAGCACCGAACCGGATATGGAGAGGTGCTATGTTGTCGTCTCGAGCATTCCCATGTAGATGTTGCCAGTGGGCTCGCATTCAAGCAGGTACGGTTCAGAGTCGAGTTCCGGGATGGCACACCCGAGCCGCAAGGAACAATGCCGCCCATTGGCGAAGAAAATTCTTCCTTTTCCGCCCCGTTCCGACAAGTGGCCAATCTCAGCGCTGTTAACTCTCCCGTCACACCCAATCAACCTGTCAGCGCGAGTGGGTTGGTGACATTTAGACCGCGCACAAGCCTTCTTCTAGGTGGGCGCTCATTCACAACAGGGACTCCGCTACCCAGCCCCGCTCTTCTCTCTGGATCGAAAGGGGATACGAGTTTCCCGCCGGGTTGTTTATGTGCCATGGCTCTCATACATGAGAAGGGCTCCATTACAACATTTAGACACGTATGGAAGAAGTTGAAAGAGGAATATGGAGATCCGGCCAATGGATACCCCTGTTTCAGTCCTACTATACCCAATACTCCCCACATTGAAACTTGGGGAGAGACCGAAGTCTGACCTGATATTCTTACGACTGCCTTGCTTGGATGGTGTAACATTAGCTATGTACATTTATTATGTGCTCAGGTCCGGCAGAACGCTGGAACCTTTTAAATCAATTTGATAGGACTTGCTCTCTCACTCCGTTTCGCGAACGGCCGCTGATCATCAATGCATAGCTTCGTCCTAGCCAATTTGGGATGTATAATGTATTCTCGTAGTTTTTCTACTTCATTTATGTCTAGACATCAGGAGATCTGCATATTGAATCTGCTACACTTCCGAACTTCATCTTGATCTCCTATAAGTCTTATAACTTCAGTAATGATCTAGGTAAGCGAAAAGAAATGGTTTCGTGTTACTGTAAGAGTTTGTCGGCGTAACCAGTACCTCATCGACTAAAATCATTTACACATAACAGCCTTATTCGCCGGTCGTGACGTGCTCTCTTGAGTCTTGACAACCCTCTGAGTTTGATTGTGGCAGAGCCAAGTGTTTTACAGTACTCTGTCTTATCAGAAATCGGGGGTCGTTGAAGGGCTGTGGGATCATTGACTCTTTTCGTAGAACAACTTGAAAACCAAAAAGTTGGTCATGCAAGCCGTGCTCTTCGGATTCCGCACGGACTTCTACCCAAGAACCCTATACCTTCAGATTTCTCACAACTGTCCAACAGCTCAAGTCTATACGCCTGAGGGGTCGCATCTTAAATGAAAGAATATATTGAAGGACCCAATAGCCAAGGTTCTCACAGACTTGCGGAAGTTAAAGGATCTATTCCAATAGGCGGAAATGTCCAGGTTGACCGGATTTTCCGGATCAATATGGCCAATTTACCATATACGGAAAAAGCGCTTGCCGCATCTAGCGATCGCGGAAAAATCCGCTGCAAATCGTCAGTCATCCTTTTTGTCTGAACTTCGGGTGACAATGTCACGAATATATGAAGCTTAAGCTGCGACTGGTCATACTATGAAAATTACTTCGTGCATGAAATTTTGCATATAGGTACGCAGAGAATGTTTGCGATATCGGCTATATCTGAAGGCCTTTTTATTGTCTTAACTTGCTGGACAATGTACGCACCCGATTTGCGAGACGAATGTCCTGACCATTGTTTAACTATAGGACCGCGAGGTGAGAATCAATTTAATCTCAGGATTTCAAGGCTAAACATTCAAATTTGACGCTTCCTTTGATGGCAGTGACTCCAAACAAGAGGTGATAAGAGGTGATAATTAGCGAAAGGGGCAAGGCCGCGATTCAGCCGCAATGGCTTGGTCTGCCACTGCATTGGGAGGAGCCGTCGCCACTATCTGGAGCGCATCCTTGGATTAGGGTGCATCTAACTCGCAGGTTACCGTCTCAAAGGTGGTTGTACACACGACCATGTGTTTGATACATGATATAGATCTTCTAAGTGTATCTGTACAGCCTAACCGAGACACGGCCTGAAGTCGAAAACAGAGATAGTGGCTTTTTGTTACATCACATGCGTCCATCCCTTGCACAAAAAAGATTTGTCTGTGACGCGCTACAAACGGCTACGGAATACGGGAAATTCCATATGAAGAACGAGGTCAGTTGTTGATCGGCATAGTTCCGAGCACAATTGCAGACATCAGGCTGCGAGCTCACATTGGAGAAACAAAAAAGGAAGGGAAATATGTCCTTATGGATTAGGCTGTTAACCAATTTGATTTAGCGTGAATGGGATGCCCTATTCTGGGGTCTCGCAGAATGCAAGATTACTAAAGGAACATATTATGATTCATGAACAATAGTGTCCTCCATTTCGGAGAGAATTGCAGGGTCGGTCGGACTCAGGCTGACTCGAACTGCGCGAAAATCCGCCTTTTAGATTTTATGATGCGGGGACTAGCCTTCTGCTTCAGGAACTGGAACCGCGGCCAGGGAAAACTGTGTTGAGCCTTCACCGGCAGAACCCATTGAGCCTTCCTTAAAGAGAGAAACCGATCAAAAAAGCACTGCCTAGGAAGACCAAAGAGAAGACAGGGCCAAATAAAATGCCACAATGGAGGAAACAAATGACAAGGAAATCGGATTTGCTACAAAGAGTCAATGTGTGGGAACTGAAAGTCCTCAAAATTTGGGACAAATGAAGGAATGAATAACGAAATTAGCCAAATGGGGAAAGATATTACTACCCGATTTATCTTTCGAATGAATGCTTTGAACAAAAAATTCTTTGGACATTTGCACGTGGTATGCGTGTGTACTGTTTGTTGATGCTTCGGTAAATGCTATAAGGGTACAACAATTGCTTCCACTTTGCCCTTCTCTTCCTACCAACTACATCCACAACCATGGTCATCTCCCTCTCTTCTTGCCACCCACGAAGGCGCGTACACAGGCGCAGGAATGCCACCGCCGTTATGTCGGGATGCTTTGATCCCCTGCCTGAACGAGACGTTCTGACTAGTTGTTTGAATCACATTGGGCCCTACGCCGAGGTGGAGAAGACAGAGGAGGAACGACAGAGGAAAAAGCTGGAGAAGAGAGAAAAGGAGAGAGAGAGGAAGAGGAAGGCGAGAGAAGAGTCGAAGGCTGCGGAAAAGCGCAGGACGGAGCTCGTTGTAGACCCTGCAGCGCACGCGTCTACGAGCTACAATGTTGCGAGTACAAGCTCGCAACCGCAGCAAGGCAGCGCTTCTGGCAGTAGTATGGGCTTTACACGGCCCACAATCCACATACCTGCCATCCAGCGTTCTGTTTCCATCACCCCATCACCCCCAGGATCGCCACGACTGGTGGCTTCATCTCCTAGGTCAACACCAGGTCGTTCAATGTCCTCGAGCACGTCGCGGACATCCTCTAAAAGACCTCGTACGCCTGGTGACTATGAGGTCATAGAAATGCAACCGCCCCGCTCTCGCAAAAGACGTATCGCAGTGAAGAAGGGCTGGAAGGGCTGGGTTGAAGGATCGCCGGAGCCTTCAGCAAAACTGATCAATCTAGACGCTGTTCCCATTCTTCGGGAGAGAAGAACAAGAAGTGGGAAAAATTTCGATGCGATCGGAGTTGGCAAGGACTCATGGGTATGATTGTAAGATTAAGTTCTTCTTACCTAGCGGTTCGTTTGCCCTGAAATTTGACTAGAATGTTCTATTTGGGTTCCTTGGATTACCCGCCTAGAAAATTTGGGCCTCCATCGAGTTGGTGGTCGCCCTCACCGTCTGCGGTCCGTTAGCATTGTATTCCCCCATATACCTTGCGTCTGCTCTCTGTTTACTTCTACTGACTAAATCTGGGTTACTGCGCCCATCAAACTCGTTACCTGCTTTCTCTCGCTCCCCGTTCTTACCGTCATATCTGTATTTTGTTCATTACAAATCTGTTTTTTGTTGTTTCTTGTTATTGGTTAACAGTGTCCTATTTTTTGGGAAAGTAGAGCTTACTTGTTCTGGATTTCATGGAATAATTCCTATCATTCGGCGATGCTCCAAGGAGCCGGTTAATTGACAATGACAGCAGGCATAAGTGGAGTAACTGGAGACCGAGTACAAAGTACTCCACTTCCACAAGGTTTTTGTGCTGAGAACACCCTTTTATAACCATCCTCGCTTAGCACAAATCGATAATGATCTGCATCTGATAAATTTTTGTCTTCCCAGTGGCTCAGTGGCGGGCCCAGGTAGTTATTTACGTAATCACTTTGAGGATCTTATTATGGAAAGATGATAATTTGTATTTGACAAATAAACGTTAGCCTTTTCTTCAGCCCTCCTTGCTCGCAGTTAATTACATCCCTCGTGTCGACTAGTAAAGTAAGCCCACAACGGCATTTACTGCCACACAACGGTCCCAACCAGGCACTATTAGCACTTACAGCTACATACTGACTGCCTGACAAGTGGCGCGTTGTCCAGAAGCAAGAAAGTTCTTTTGGAATCATCCACCTGCTTAGTATTTGACATTGCTGCTTATTATCCTGGGACTCGAGTCCACTCTTTGGGAAACTTTTGGCTACTTAATCTTCATCCCCAATGCTGGTACAAATCCCAGCACTTCCCCAGTCGCCATCATGGTTTCCTGGGCACATGATGAAGTTCATCCGGATGCTGCCTGCCCTGCTGAAACGGACGAACGTTGTCCTCGAGATCAGAGATTCCCGTCTTCCGTTGACCAGCATCAACAGAACTTTGGAGGGTGAGTAACAAATGATGACTGCTTTCTGCGTTTGCATCGGACCTTCGATTTTACGATCCTTTCTTCCCTTCTTCTTACCGATATATACATGGTACGGAAATTACTGCGTACGAAATTGGATGAGTTGTTGTAATTCTTTTGTTCATCTTTGATCGCAGCATGCTTTGTATGCTCGATTTTCATTCCTACGTCGGCTATCAAAATGCTTAAGATGCACCTTGTTGACTCTTTAGGTGTGCTTCGTAAATGGAGGCTTGAACGTGGTTGGGATCCGAGTCATCCGGGAAGACGCCTCAGTTCCGTTGACGCTTGCGAGCACATTGTAGTGCTTAACAAGCGTGATCTAGTACCCGAATGGGGCATGGAGGCAGGCGGTTTTTCTTTTGGAAACCAAAAATCTTGTCTGACGGTTTGTGCACTTATATTCCTAGCCCTTTCGTAAAGCAATGGAACAGAAATTTCCCTGTCAGCGTGTGCTGTTTACCTCGTGGCACCGTCCACGGGATATTCGCAATCTGAGCGAGATACTAGTAAGTAGGTTGATGTTCCTTCTATTTTGGTTTTACGGAATCCATGAATAATGTGAATGGAATTTTTTTGGGTGTTCCGCTCCATTTATAGATATTGCGAAGGAGTATCCACATGCCATGGAACTGAATGTCCTTGTTATTGGAATGCCAAACGTTGGAAAGTCGACACTCCTTAACGCACTCCGGAACATGGGTATCAGAGGCCGTTGAGTTGGTTTGCTTTGTGTCTGAAGTCTTTGTCCTTAACCCCATTTCGTAGGAACTCCGAAAGCTTTTCAGACGTCGGCCAATCCTGGCATGACTCAGGCCCTTTCCACTAGGTTGAAGTTATCTCTCGATCCCTTGGTATATGCCTATGACAGCCCAGGTGTCATGTTGCCTTATCTAGGACGCGGATTAGAAGGCGCAGAGAGGGGAGTTAAGCTCGCTTTAATTGGTATGTTAAGACCACAGAATGGACGAATTTCCCGGACCGGTGCTAATCATTCCTCTTCGCTCTCTGCAGCTGGCATCAAAGAGGGGCTGTACGACATAGAAGCTCTGGCCGCTTATCTCTTGTACCGATTGAATACGATTAACTCCATCTGTGAGTTCCTTTTGCTCGTCGAATCTGCTCTCTGTCGGCGGCCTAGCCAGATCTGTCTTACTGGGAACTTTGACTTCTTATCATTTTCGTTTAAATTGGACCACCAATTCTAATTTGCCATGACGTCATCAGCCCCAGCGTATATGTCGCTGCTTCCTGAAGGAGCGGTCCCCACGAATGATCTTTCTGTCTTCCTAGAGTTGGTAGCCAGAAGAATGGGCATGCTCAAACGGGGCGGAGAGGTGGATGCCGGTCGGGCTGCGGTCTATTTTGTCAGATGGTGGAGAGAGGAGGGCGCCCTCTTGTCCGCAACTTCGGGGTGGAGTGTGGGAGCTGCGCCGAGGCCAAAATATGGTTCCCGAACCGATTTAGAAGGTGGAGTCAAAATATCTGGTGAGGAATTGGAATTTCTTGGTCAAGGAGATTTCCCGCGAAGGCAAGCTTGGGGATTCGATTTTCAATGGGAGTTGAGGCGCGAAGATGTTGTGTTGGAAGGCCACAAGTCCGGTGGAATTGATTCAGGTGGAGGCAAAGGAGTCATGATGCTAGATGGTTCCGCCTTCATGGTGCAGGAAAAAATGGAGCGGTGTATTGAGGAATACATCGAGAAGACTGATAAAGAAGAGGTGGAAGAGAAGAATATCAGTCCTACGCAGGTTAAGAAGAGAATTGTTCTGGAGGAGAAGGAGAAGAGGAAGGCGAAGTGGGCTGCTAAACAGCGGCGATAGTGCCTCTTAGATTTACGTCCTTAGGGCTATCTACACTCAACGATATCTTTGGTTTGATGTGTTTTGGGATCTGCCGTTGATAAAGAATGGTACACTACTTCATTCCATTGTATGGCACATTAAACGAATATCACAGCCTTCGTAGCCCCTGGAACAAACTAGAAATCCAGATAATCCCTCCCACGTCCCCAAGCACCAGTGCCACCACCAGATCCTGTCCCATACGGATCATCCATACCTTGCCCACCGACACCAGTAGCCACCGTCGCACCTTCCACATCCTTATATGAGAATTCACGTTTGAACTTTGTCTCGAGCGTGGCTAAGGTACCGATAAGTTTCTTGCACGCTTGTTCGACGACGTCTTGAGGCGTCACGGTTCCGTCTGTCTGGACTTTGATGAGGAAGTAAGGGTGTAGAGGGTGTGGGACTTTATACCCTGCAAAAAGCACTTGGGGCATCGTAAGAAGTTGGCTGTTGAGTGATTGAATGAAGTGAACGACGGGATAGCAAACGGTTACTTACGCGCGGAGCATGTTTCCTAGTGTGTGATCTTGCTTAACAATTTTTATGGTCGCTGCGTTGGGAATTTTGGTGTCTTCTGTTATTTCGACAGGTTTCTCGCCGTCGTCAAGAACGAAGAGTTCGTGACGGGCAGGTTGATTCATTTGTGATTAGAAAAGGGGTGATTATATATACAACTGCTCTAGATTTTCGAGGACAAAAGACAGGTAAAATGAACCGCGCTATCAACTAAGATAGCTCAGATTCAATGGAGGAAAACTAGGTGATAAGGGTCAGTCTGAATCATTCGACAAGGGTGAAAAGACAGAGAGAAATCAGTCATGAATGTGTGATCATTAGAAAATCACAGACAATAAATAATAAGATAAAGTCATCATATAAGAGATAAAAGGAAGTTGAATTTGCACGTACAATGCCTCTCGGAATGAAGACAAGCAATAGTGGGACAATATTTGTGTTTGTTTGCAGTCTACTTTTCAGGAGGACATCGTAAGAGCCCCTTCATTCGACGGTATACTTTACCTCAAGGTAAGCCCCTTCTTGCTGCAGAACATTGTAATTCGCGTCGTGTGGGACGACTGGTGTTGGATTTCAAAGAGACTTGTGAGAAATCTTGAAGGTACGGGCTGGATACGTTGGATGGACTTTGGATGGTAGATTCGGCTGGACGATGTTACTGCTCTCGGCTTCTTGTCCGTAGGTGTGCTTAACTCATCTTGTTAGACAGGTCGTAAGATATGCCGACCCATCTCTCAAAGACAAGAAAACACCGAGGCCATGTTTCGGCCGGTCATGGACGAGTAGGCAAGCACCGCAAACATCCTGGAGGTCGTGGTCTTGCTGGTGGTCAGCACCACCATCGGTACGTCCGAATTTTTCTTTTATTACTCCCTTTTGTCGACTGACTTGATCTCACTTTCAGAACCAACTTTGATAAATACCACCCTGGTTACTTTGGTAAAGTCGGTATGCGCCACTACCACCTCACGCGCAATCAGTACTGGCGCCCGATCATCAACGTCGACAAACTGTGGAGTCTTGTACCTGAGGAACAGAAGAAGGGCTTGACAGAGGACTCTGATGTCGTTCCAGTTATTGACACACTGCGATTTGGATATGGAAAGATATTGGGTAATGGACAGTGCGTTTGTTTGTTTTTTTTTTTGGCGTTGAAAAGGTATTGATTACGCTTCGCTCCTTTTTTAGATTGCCCAAGTTGCCTTTCATTGTAAAAGCACGGTTTGTCTCTGAGAAGGCTGAGTAAGTGACATTGTTCTATCTACTGGGAAAGGTAATTGAACAAATAACCCTCTCAAACAGGCGCAAGATCAAGGAAGCTGGAGGTGTTGTGTCATTAATCGCTTAAACTGTTCCATACACCCGTCATTGCATTTTTCTACCAAGAATTGTACCTGCCTGGTACCAGTGCCTTCGTAAGGCGACGTTTGTTTTCAGTTTGTTGAGCTCGTGCGTGAATTGTGACCATTACTTCCTCAACTCCACTGGCCTGTTGTCAGTAAAGACTTGCAGCCCAGTAGTAGCAAAAAAAGACATCAGAGACCAGACGCACTGCTAGGACCATGACTTCAAAGTCGAATATTACACTCAAAATTTCTTCAAACCTGAATCAAAAAATTAGAAAAATTCAGAGTTAATAAGGGTATTCCTGTAAATCTTCAGCGCGACCGAAAAAGGATATTCTCTCCGCTGACCTCAGCACATCAGCTGAAACTAGTTGTAATACAACTACTACTCTCTATCTCATCAGTGTGCCGGCAGCTACAAATATGCCTACTAGTGTTATTGCTACTGCAGCGGGCAATGGCGGAACTGGTAGCACCGTAAATACCAAGAAGTTTGGCGAGCCGCTTTTTGGGCCTAGCATCGGTTCTGTGAGCAGTGGGCCCGGCTGGACTGCGTCAACTGAGAAGAAAACTGTGGCGGATGAATTGACGCAGGAGACGGTAGACGGGTGGATTGAGAAGAGCAAAGAGGTCAGTCACCGCCGGTCCTGCTATGATGCTAGTGGGGCGACTCCAATACTGTGCGGGGTTGTCTTGTTGGGAAATGCTCGACTGTGCATACAGCGTGCAGTCATTTTACATGCAATTTTTTCTAATATTTACGTTTGTAGCCTTCGAATCCGACAACAACGCTCCAGGCTCTCGTCAATCTTAAGCGGCCAACTCTCCGTCTCTCCCCTCTTTCCCCTACCCAAGACGATGGGGTTACTTCCGCTAGTTCAGAGCCGCTCCATCTCCATGGCCTTGAATTCGTATACGATTGCGATGCCCCAAAGTGTGGGATCTATGTAAACGTTGTTCTGCCAAGGAACCATCCCGATGCGCCACCAGCTGCTGCCGTATCCCAAACGGGCTTTGCAAGGTTGCAGGTGTTTGAATTAATTCAAGACGGTGGTTTTGGAAACAAGCTCACTATCGAAGATGGAGCGGTATTGGAGTTGGGAAGGTTTGAGCATGGACCTGAACTGAGTGCTGCTGTTAACAATCAGCCTGAGGCGAGTCAATCGGAAAACGTTTCCAATGAGCGGAAGACGACGGGTGAAGGTAAGTCTGGCTACTTTGGAGCAATGACAAAGTTAATTCCAACTGACATCCCCAGGTGTCAATGGAAACGGCAACAATCACCGCAGAAGATTCAGCCATTTCCACTTCCGCAAGCGTCGCAGTATTTCTGGGCCTGCACTTGCTGTCGTTGATGCAGAGCGTGCCGGCAATGGATCTACTAATGCCCTTCAGCCCGGCAGTGCGGGAGCTGAAGACGGCAAGGTGACACCCTCAAGGCACAAGGATGACGATGGAGTCAAAGTAACTATTCGTTTAGTAGCTCTGGATGAACAGGAGACAGAATTGGCTAGTCCAAATGAGCAAACGACGTATTTAGATATTGTGAAGTTTGGGGCGAAGCCCGAGGTGAAAGAGGAAGGGGAGAAGGATAAAGTAGAGGATAGTAGACCTTGGGTTGTCAAGGTCGTGAAGAGAGAGGCCACGGTGGGCGCTTTCCCCTCTATCTGTGCTTGACTGAATTAATTAATTTCCCTCTAGATCGGACCCCATACTTTTCATCTTCATGAGATCTATGGCCTGACGTCTTCCACGGCCTCAGTGGCACCCACCGTGCCTCCTGCTTCACACACCTACCCTCCCGATCCGTCGGGGAATGTAGAAATCGTGCAGGAGGAGAACCCTCAATCTGAGTGTCTCCTCTGCCTTTCTTCTCCTCGGGAAGTAGTGTTACTGCCCTGCCGGCATCTTGTGGCATGCAAGGAATGTGCTTTAAATATGGTTGAGTTCGGTGCGGGGGGCAATATAACGCTGCCAAGTGAGTCAGTTGGGGGTGATGCGGCGGGTGTATCGGGTGGTGAGGGGAATGCGACAGGGAGTGGAAGAGGAGGAGTGGGAGATACGGGTGCACCTGTGACTGTGACTACACCTGCTACGGCGAACCCTAGAAGGAAAAAGAAGGCCAAAGGGTGGTTCTGCCCTGTTTGTCGCCAGCGTTAGTTTTTGTCTTTCTGATTACTGGTGTCAGTGGCTGAACTCTTCACCTCTTATTGTGTTTGTCATCAGCTTATACTTCTATGCTCCGTCTTACAACTACTGCCCCTCCCATGCCTGAGCCGGAGGTCCATGACAAGGGTGAGGTGTCCGGTACAGAAGATGAAGATGAGGGGGAAGCCAGGCCCCCTAGGCCATCCTCAACGGGTGATGCCACGGTTACAGGGTTGTTCACCCGAGGTGGGTTCCTACGAAACTTGAGCACGTTGGGAAGGGAGCGAGATAGGCCTGCAGATGTGGAGAATCAGAATACGACTCGGGGTAGTGGTAACTAAGAATCATCATCTCTTGTAACTCTTGTACTTTGTTTTTTTTTCAGACTGAAGCCTGTTTAACGAATGTAATTCTACTGCACTAGATTGGTTAATTTCGATGTCCCCAACATTGAGATTCCTTGAAAGTTCGGTGCGCAATTGACCAAATTTAGTCATCGGATAAGCGCTCGGGTCACGCGTATCATGTGATGTTATATCGCCGGGTACAATTGTCTAGCACATTCGACAACCCGCTGAATAAGTTGAGCTTCTACCACCATCCGTAAGGTTCCGTTGAACGACAAAACGATGTCGGAGGCGAGTCGCGGGTTGCCACTACTGAGCGGTCCTCCGCCATCCGACTCTAACAATGCCGAGATCGCATGCAGAAAGTGCAGTAAGGAGTTTAATGTGATTTTTAACAGATCGAGGAGATGTAACCATTGTGGTGTGTCCTCTTGTTGGTTAGGAGCTATGTAAGGTGTAAATTCCTGGTATAGGATACGCGTATTGCAACAATTGCACGGATTATCAGGCATTGATGCCACGGACATCCGCAGAGACAGGGTATGATGCCATGAATGTTTGTGGATTCTGCATAGAATATTTAACTAGTATGTTCTCCGTTTTCTGTTTTGTTTTCATCGTTTTACATATGCATTTGTCTTCCTAGTTACTGCAGCTGGACGAACGCAGCTGAAGTCGATGCCGATGTCCAAATTGAGAAATTATATCAATGCGTATAATATCAGTACGGAAAGAGTTGTAGAAAAGGATGACCTTATTGACGCTTTACTTAAAGCCAGAGTGAGTGGTAATGCCAATTTGTTTAGATTGGCGAATACTGATGAGCATAGGGCCAAAATGGGTGTTTATCTGCTGCTCATGAAGTAAGATGATATGGTCTTATCTTTATATATAATCTCATCTGTATTCTCTCCTCAGGCATATTACAGGCAGTATTCCGTCCCAAACAAAGTCCATCCCAATCGTTCCAGAGGTATCTTTTCCGGCAACAGACGTGGACAGAGCTCTACAACATCTGAACCACCACCGCCCCCGCGTCAAACCAGGCCAGATTTTGCTAGACCAGACCTTGCAGCAGACAATCCGCCTCCTCCGCAGAATCGTTCGTATCCGTATGCGCCGCGACCGCGTCCTGCACAACCAACACCTTCGTCGCAACAGCAACAATCTTCTCCGCCGCGTCCACCGCCCAGGCCACCCTTTTACCAATCACAACCAAATCAACAGCAGCAACAATATGCACCTCCTCCAGGCCCCCCGCCGCGCCCGCGCTCGGCTTATGGGTATGCTCCTCCACACCATGCTCCGCCTCCATTCCACACACCACCACCACCACATGGCCATGGATATGCGTTTCCTGGGTACACCCCTGAGTATTCTTCAGAACCACCACCTGTTCCCCAACGCCCGCAACAACCTGCTCCGTCGCCGCCCCCACGTCCACGGGCCACATCCACTGCTCCACCACCTTCTCTCGATCAGTTGCTGACAATGCCACCTGAATCTATAAGGTCACTTTCCATTGGGCATTTGAAGACCATCTTGTTCACCAATCATGTCAATGCGGGAAATATTCTGGAAAAGGGTGATTTGGTGAGTAAAGTGCTTACGCTGGTTGCAGACGAGAGAAAGGAGAGGGAACGCCAGAGGCAAATGGAGGAGATGGAGGAGATGGAGAGGGTGCAAAGGGAGATTGAAGCGATGGAGGAAAGGGAAAGGAGGGAAAGGATGGACGGCGCTACTGATTCCTCGGATCAATTCGGTCGACATTCACAATTCGATGGAGGATCTTCATCACACGTTGGAAGACTTGACGAGAGAGACGATCAGGAGACGTCAGCAGAGGATCAAACAGTGGAACCTGTTCAACAAACGACATCTGCACCTCCGTTACCGAAGCAGCCAAAGGTGACAGTGTCGTCAATGGAGCGGAATGGATTGTGCGTTATATGTCAAGACGAGGAGGCAAATATTGCAATTGTTGATTGTGGGTATGTAATTTCACCTCGTTCACCCGTTCTTATGTGTTTTCACTCAAATCTGATCATTTCGTGTAGACATCTTGCAATGTGTAGAACATGTTCTGACCTTGTCATGTCTTCCTCACGAGAATGTCCTCTATGTCGGACGAGGATCGTCACAGAAGCGAGATTGCTGAGGATATTCAAGACCTAGATACCAAACTGGATTTCCTTGAACAGAGCTCATTGACGGGTGGCCTACTTGATCATCCACTACTTTGTTGTCTTGTTCAGCACTATCGCTTTTGTTTCCGCTTTTCTGTTTTCTCTACATATTCCCAACTAAGCATTCTCTTTGTCTTTGATGCCCGAGTCTTGTGGACTTTATTGTGCCGGATCCGACATGCATGGAATGTCCCAGCAATTTTTTTCAGTTGGATAAGTAGGGATGTATTGGAGATGGGATGACAAAATGTGATTTGATATACGTGGTATAGAATTGATAAGTTACAGGTTCCAACCGCAAGAAAATGGCAACTGGGTTTAATGAATACCCTTCCAAAAAATGAAATGTTTCGTTCCGGATATGCACTCGTACGGGTCAAGTCGATCAACGTGTCAGTGTACTCCTCTTTCTCATCTCCTCCCCTCTGAAGTAAATCCATATCGGGAAAGGGATACCTAGAAAGACTGCTACGCCAGCCAATAACTGCGAGAAAACTCCATTAACTGAAAGCTGTTAACTATGAAGTTCGGGGTAGACGTTACCGAACAACCTCCACCGATAGTCAACTTTTGGAACATTTGACTGCCAAAGAGGGGGAATGCAAAACCCAGAAGGGACCGGAAGGTCGATGCGGCGGCTACTGCGCTCGCAGCATATTTGAAGGTATCTACGAGGTAGAGTTGGATGGGGAGGCTAGATTGAAGAAGTGAGTCGAAATTTTTTATAAATAAAATGTTGAGGACTTACAAGCTGGTCATCATGGCTTGTGTGGTTCAATGCCTTTTTTTCGTCTTTCATGAACAAAACTTTGAAACTCACAAAATCCGAAAATTCCTGAACCGATGATTGGCACAATCCAATGGATGTCGGACCTAGCGGACCATCCGAACCATCTAGGCACGACTTATTTTAGAAAAGAACTTGAAAATACCGCTTAAGAGACATACAATAGCCCAATGGGCGCGAAAAATGACCCCAGTATCAGAGCTGGGATACGGTATTCAGGCTTGCCTACACCCCCATTACGTTCTGCTAGCTAAAAAAGAACGTTCGCACAAATAGGAAAGATAAATGGTGGTGATAACCTACATTCAGATATATTCGCGACGCCACCCTTGCACCGAACAGAGTCGCAATGAGGAAACCGATTCCCATACCAAGGTAGGCCAATCCGCCAACGCCAGATTTAAAGCCGTAAATTTGGTTGAAGATATCTTGTGATGATCAAAATGACTAGTAAGAAATTAAGTTTTCAGACACTTACGAGGGAATGTGGAGAACAAAAGGTAGAGAATTCCTAGGGAGGGTTAAGATAAGAAGTTAATAAACGTGAAAAGTTTTATAACAAGTCTGCGGGAGATACCGAACAGACTACCAAAACAATTGTTAAAGTCAAATCAATTGAGAATGGATATCTGTCACTTACTAGGCCATGTAAAGACTCAAAATAAAACAAATGAAGCTACGAGTGAGTAATACAGCGGGTCGGGATATGTTTACCCATATTTTATTTAGCTTGCTCCCCGTTCCTCGCAAGGGGTCTGAAGCCAAGATCTTCTCTGCAGTAATGGCAGCTTCAGCGTCTCCTGAGCTGAGCACCCGAAGGGCCTTGCGTCGAAGGACGACGGGCCCGTAGGTCTCGCGGAGAAAAGGAATACCTACAACGGCTGCTACAGCACAAAGGACTTTCGCGGAAAGAATGTAGTATGAGTTGAGAGTGTGAGTAAACTGAGAAGGCAGGGGGAAAGCATACTCGCGATGACAATGAACACCCATTTTATGCCTAAATTCTGGGCTATGAAACCGCCGGCTACTGGGCCTATGGCAGGACCTCCAATACAGACATAAATTCGTTGGTGTTCTATTGCGTAATAATCGGGGGGACTTACCGAGAAGCGGCCCAAGGGTGTACAGAGCCATACCTGCTGCGCGCTCATTTTCTGAGAAGACATCACTGACGGAGCCACCCCCGATCGCTAGGGGTGCACTACCAGATAATCCGGCTACATGTGTGAGCTGAGAATGTGATAAAATAAATACAGGAGATGCGGCTCACTGAGCAGGCGGAAGACCATGAAGGATGCTGTGTTCGGCGCATAGGCACAACCAAGGTTGAATCCCAGAGTCAGGATGTTGTTGATGTGCAGTACCTAGCAACGTGGTTTATCCGACCTGATTCAGTATAAGGTTATGTTTAGCTCACCCATGTACGCCCGTACAACTCCGAGAGTGGAGCGAGAAATAGCGGCTAAACATGTTGGGGGTCAGAACTTCATTTTCCGGTATGCCTTTATGTAAACACGAAGACCTACCCCAATCGCGAATGAAATAAGAAAAATACTCAGTGTCATGGCCAACACAGTGGGATTTAAAATGTGATATTTTTCGGCCATTTCTGGGAGACCTGGAGCCATCATTGAACTTGCAAGAGGGGGGAAGAGCGTATAAAAGGAAACCTGAAAAATCGCAAAACTAATTTTGAATAATGTAGCACTCCAGAAGGTGAAAGGACACACAATTGCGACCGCCACCCATTTTTTCGACGAGGGCCAATTGCGGGGATTGTCTGGATCAACGTCCCAATCGTCGAGTAAAGCAGTATTTGTCTTCATCTCCGCTTCGTCAACCTTAACAACTGATTGACGATCCCTTCCCCCGTGTCGGGCAGTCTTCTCTGATGTAGAATTCAAAGAGGCTTCTCTGGATTCTGGCACCTGAACAGTTGTCATGACGGATGTTTCTCCCTCATCCATTGGTACGGGGGTAAAGCGAGAGGCATCTGGCAACCTCTCACTGAGCACTCTGATATACTCACACGCAGTCTGTGATGACTGATAAAACAATCCAGATGACTGTCCGTCTTTCTCGTAAACTTTGCTGGAGGATATGTTTTTCCTTCCGAAGGACTCGGCTTTGGTTTTTGCCGTGATGTCATCACTCGCTGCTTTTGCCAATGCGCCATGCACCGTGCACGCAAAGTTGCATTGAAAGTCCGCAGGATTGACTTTATTAACTGATTCTCATGGCACGTATTTACAGTCAGTACAGTTGACAATTGTGGGGTCCAATCATGGATAATTCTTATCCGAGACGTCTCAGGTGTCTGTGAGTCATATGTAACTGTAAGAACTGACATGCCTGTCCGACTCCCGAATGAATTCACGCAAAGACGAGGTTTGGGCATTGTTCTTGTGAACCTTGACTCGATTCCACAACCCAATCAGTTGAGATAACATGTGCTCGTAGATAATCCTTTGGAATGGATGCAATTTGGAGAGTTGAAATTATTCAAAAATCCGTACCTGATGAGGATACCAACCTGGATTTGCTTGAACAGAGCCCATTGACGGGTGGCCTTGGTCCGTCAACATGTCCTGTTCAGCACTATCACTTGTCCGCTTTTCTGTTTTCTATATATTCCCAACTAGCATTCTCTTTGTCTTCGATGCCCGAGTTTTGTGGACTTTATTATGCATGGAATGAGTGGGGATGTATTGGAGATGGGGTGTAATTGCTAATTAGTTGACATACGTGGTATGAATTGATGAGTTACAGAAGAAAATGGCAACCGGATTTAATGAATACCCTGCCAAAAAAATGAAATGTTTCGTTCCGGATATGCACTCGACGGGTCAAGTCGTTCAACGTGTCAGTGTACTCCTCTTTCTCATCTCCTCCCCTCTGAAGTAAATCCATATCGGGAAAGGGATACCTAGAAAGACCGCTACGCCAGCCAATAACTGTGAGAAAACTCCATTAAATGAAAGCTGACAATGAGATTCGGTGTAGACGTTACCGAACAACCTCCACCAATAGTCAACTTTTGGAACATCTGACTGCCAAAGAGGGGAAATGCAAAACCCAAAAGGGACCGGAAGGTCGATGCGGCGGCTACTGCGCTCGCAGCATATGTGAAGGTATCTACGAGATAAAGTGTGATGGGGAGGCTAGATCGGAGAAGTGGGTCGAAATTTTTTATAAATAGAATGTTGGGGCTTACAAGCTGGTCATCATGGCTTGTGTGGTTTAATGCCTTTGTTTTCTTTCATGACAAAATTTTGAAACTCACAAAATCCGAAAATTCCTGAACCGATGATTGGCACAATCCAATGGATGTTGGACCTAGCGGACCATCCGAACCACCTAGGCACGACTTATTTCAGAAACAAAATTGAAAATACCGCTTAAGAGACATACAATAACCCAATGGGCACGAAAAGTGACCCCAGTATCAGAGCTGGGATACGGTATTCAGGCTTGCCTACACCTCCATTACGTTCCACTAGCTAAAAAAAAGAACGTTCGCACAAATAGGAAAAATAAATGGTGGTGATAACTTACATTCAGATACATTCGCGACGCCACCCTTGCACTGAACATAGTCGAAACGAGGAAACCGATTCCCACACCAAGGTAGGCCAATCCGCCAACACCAGATTTAAAGCCGTAAATTTGGTTGAAGATATCTTATGTGATGGTTAAAATGACTAGTAAGAAATTAAGAACTCAAACACCTACGAGGGAATGTGGAAAACAAAAGGTAGAGAATTCCTAGCAAGGATTAAGAAGTCAATAAACGAGTTTTATAAGTAGTCTGCGAGATACCGAACAGACTACTAAAAAAATTGATAATGTCAAATCAATTGGGAGTGCATATCTGTCACTTACTAGGCCATATAAAGACTCAAAATAAAACAAAGGAAGCTACGAGTGAGCAGTACAGCGGGTCGGGATATGTTTACCCATATTTTATTTAGCTTGGTCCCCGTTCCTCACAAGGGGTCTGAAGCCAAGATCTTCTCTGCAGCAACGGCAGTTTCGGCGTCTCCTGACCTGAGCGCCCGAAGGGCCTTGCGTCGAAGGACGACGGGCCCGTAGGTCTCGCGGAGAAAGGGAATACCTACAACGGCTGCTACAGCACAAAGGACTTTCGCGGAAAGAATGTATGAGTTGAGATTGTGAGTAAACAGAAGGCAGGGGGAAAACATACTCGCGATGACAATGAACACCCATTTTATGCCTAGATTCTGGGCTATGAAGCCGCCGGCTACTGGGCCTATGGCAGGACCTCCAATACACGAATTGGTTGGTGTTCTATTACGTAATAGTTGAGGGGACTTACCGAGAAGTGGCCCAAGGGTGTACAGAGCCATGCCTGCTGCGCGCTCATTTTCTGAGAAGACATCACTAACAGAGCCACCCCCGATCGCTAGGGGTGCACTACCAGACAATCCGGCTACATGTGTAAGCTGAGAATGGGATAAAATAAATACAGGAGATGCTGCTCACTGAGCAGGCGGAAGTCCATGAAGGATGCTGTGTTCGGCGAATATGCGCAACCAAGGTTAAATCCCAGAGTCAGGATGTTGTTGATGTGCAGTACCTAGCAACGTGGTTTATCCGACCTGATACAGTATAAGGTTACGGTTAGCTCACCCATGTACGCCCGTACATCTCAATAAAGGTCGTTTTTTACATTCCGACGTTAGCCGTCGCAATTCACATCACAACACCCCTTTGCATCGGAAATTCCCACCCCCCTGGGTCCAGAGTCATGCCCAACACAGTGGGATTTACAATGTGATATTTTTCGGCCATTTCTGGGAGACCTGGGGCCATCATTGAACTTGCAAGAGGGGGAAAGAGCGTATAAAAGGAAACCTAAAAAATCGCAAATAATTTTGTATATGCAGCACTCCAGAAGGTGAAAGGACACACAATTGAGACCGCAACCCATTTTTTCGACGAGGGCCAATTGCGGGGATTGTTTGGATCCACACCCCAATCGTCGAGTGAAGTAGTATTTGTCTTCATCTCCGCTTCGTCAACTGGATGATGAACCTTCTCTGATGTAGAATTCAAAGAGGCTTCTCTGGATTTTGGCACCTGAACAGTTGTCATGACTGTATCTCCTTCGTCCAGTGGTACGGGGGTAAAGCGAGAGGCATCTGGCAACCTTTCACTGAGCACTCTTATACTCACAGTCTAATCACGGATAAGTCTTATCCTAGACGTGGGTGTAAAAAGTGGTATACGAATGAGTTCGGTCGACGAGTTTGCTTAACGAGTTCGCTTAATTGGATCAAATTCCGCGTGCCTAAGGTGTCCTGTTCACACTAGGGTTGCGTAAATAATTGAGGGTCGATTTTTGACCAGTAATTTACCCAACTACCGTTGGCTGTAGCGAGCAGGTCTATGTCTTGCGGGTGAGAATTTTTCTTTGACAGGAGCCAGGGGTCCTGGAACTGCTACAGTGACCAAGGGTGACATTTATCGCATACGGAATTCCGAAATCCCAGTCACTGAGTCAGGAATCTGGATAACTAATCACCCACACCGCCGCTTGCCCCCACAACCTTTTTCTGCCCAACTACCACACACCAAGTGTTAGGGTTGACCATTGTCAGGCCCAAACTATGACGACATACCCTGCAGACCAGGGGATGAGATGTTAAGTCCATCCCCCGAAAAGAGTGAGTTTTTTTTCATATTAAAAGTACTTTAAACCAATGATTTGTGTCCTCACCAGAAGACCACTCCCAAAACCCTCGAAAACAAGCGTTTGCGCTAGTTTTCGAGGGTTTTGCGCTTTTTCTGCACACCACCACTGACGCCCATTGACTGGCCACAACCACAACCCCCGGAATCGCTCGGGGCCATCACCACCTCCCCCTCCTTCGCTCGAAACCCAAGAACGCCTCAGCAACGCAAACGCAAAGGAGAGGCCGTAGTGGATCCCTGAGAATTTGTACGTTTCTTTAAAAAGAAATGTATTTTTATGTTACTAACTAGCTCTTTACCCCCCACGAAAACGAGTTTGACACAATGAGGAGGGTGTGTCCCTCCTCATCATGTTGTCTTTATCAATGTGGTGAGGACGCCCGCTACTACGAATCTGAATGCAGCTGCACCCACAACTACGAACACGAATGCGTGCACCCGCAACCACGAATGTGAGTGCGAACTACGAATGCAAGTACGGATGTACCCGCAACTACGAACGTGAGTGCTGACACCCACACCGAGTGCAAACAATGCTGCACGCATTTTCCAACAAAGGAGAGTATGACAACAAAGGCAAATGTAGTCGTCGTTATCGAGTATATTTCAATTTCAAATTATATATTCATTAAAGATTAAATTTGGACAAAAGTTAGAATCAGAGAATATTACAGGTTTAGCGCAACAGGTTCGAAATAGCAGGTGTACTTTGCCTGCTTTTTCGGAGGTGACCTTGATTCACGATCTTCAGTCTGGGGCATTGGCTCCTGTGGTTCAAAACAAATAGACTTTAAACGAAGCCTACAACAGACCCAATTTGACCCGCATGCAGCTTCGTGTTGTTTCTCGAAAGCGTCTATCTCCTCAGAACCCTTGTCCCAGTAAGCTGAATCAGACGATTTTGTGCTACCAAAGACAATTGTTAGATTATGTGTACCAGCAGAATACCCTAGATATATACGTACGCAGTATGGACCTGAGGATCGAAGAAACACCAGACCCCATTTTTGTCAATCATACCTGGTGAAAAAGGTCGTTGTTAGTGTCACAAAGCAATAGCCTGGACAGAACTACTTACCTTGAAGATCGCAAAATAAGATGTTTCTCTGTGAATAAAGAAGAGAGAAATGCGCAAAGGCATGGGCAGTTCTTGTGATGTCGTCATTTGCAGGACCAATTTGGCCATTGCCAGTGAACTTCCGTACTTCTCCATTCACAACACCACTCGGCAACAACGGAGTTGCTAAGAAGTAGCGATGGGGTATTGGGAGTTCAGCAAATATCGGAGAGGGTATAAACTCCCCAAGAATGGACTGCTTGAAGTTGAAATAAAAAGCTATAAGGGGGATCTGAGTTCATTGACAATAGATGTCATAGTACCCAAACGACTTACCTATTGGATTTACACCAAAGCGTTCAGCAAGCCTATCAAATTCCTTCTTAAATCCGTCACACTGTGCGAGAAGCTTGTATTCATCTTCGAGCATCTGATGAACATCAGAAGGAGCCATTCCCAAATCGAGAGGGAATGTTAGGGCATATTCGTTACCTCTAAATCTTGCCTATCAAACAAAGTTATTAGTTAGCCATTTCCTAGGAGTCGGACATCATCAAAGTCGTGATGGCATACATAAATTGCACCTTTTGTGCTCCCCTTCCCAATGAAACCTGGCCCATCTGTATCAAATGCACACCCACCATCTGCTGACACCAAAGTCCATGCCGATTTATCAGCCACATCAATCACCTCTCTCACCGTATTCTGGTTAACATGTACCTGCCCACTCATTGGTCCACCATCATCGATGAACGTAGCCTCAAACCTTCTGAAATTTGAAGTAACGACCTTGATATTACGCGTCCAACTCTTTGGAGGTGGTTGGGGAGGTCGGAATGCACTTTTAAGGGTGATCTTCTGAGTAGATGCACTGGTTGCACTCTGAACTGTTGGCTGTGTAGACGCATGGGCAATACCAATACTACCCAGAGTTGTTCCGTGTGGGGAAGAAGAATTGATGGATGATCCAACTCCACTCCTAGACCCAACCGCAGACCGCTTTCGCTTTGAGCCTAATGTACGGTAAGAAGTCTTCTTTGACTCTAAACTTCCGGTGTCATCCTCATCCTCATCCAAAAACTGTAGCTATCAGTAGTACAACGACTTAGATAAAATAAAATACACATACCACCATCTCTCTGTCAAAGATAAATCGTATAGCAATTGCGCGTCCATTTAAGTCACGTTCTGATCCAAGTTTATTCGCAATGAAGACATTCTTCCATGTGTGCTGAATTGATTTATCGCGATCCAACATTCCTAGGTCTGAGTACTTGCATTGACTCTCATGAGCGTGCACAGAGATATTCTCCCTAGTAGAGACAAAGTGTTATGATCTAAAGTGTGGGTTATGAAACTGATAGCATACCATGTTAGACGCTTGGTATTTGAATTTCGCTGCTGAAAGGAAATTTGTACGTCTCGAAGTAAAGCATCAAATGCCTCGCGTGTTGTTGTTTCTGCAAGAAATGTCCTGACATGGCGCACAAGTGGGACCTAAGGGCTTTAAATCAGACCAGGGAAGGCTGAAGAATAAAATTGTAGGATACCAGGGTAAGCTTTTCCTGCTTGAGTTGCCACAAAGTGGCAACTATTTGAATATTTGTATCTAGATGCTTAGCTTCCTCTCGTTTTTGTCGCCGTTCAGCTTGAATTTGTCCAGCTTTCAATATATTTTTCTGAGAATAAGTTGATGTATTAGCACTCGGGCCCCCAATAGTTCTGACAGTTTTTCCAAATCGGAAGGTTGATGCTTCTGCCTGAAGTGCTCGTGCTTGGCTGAAAATTGCAGAAGCAGTGGTATTCTCCCCATCACTAATCTCATCATTGTTCTCTTCAAATATAAGCTTTCTGACTCCAGATAGTTGTAGAATGACCCGCGGAATTATTTCCGCCTGTTCTAAAAAAGTTTTAGATTTTTTTTGGAGAGTCATTGCGTACGATACTTACTGTAGTGCATAATGCAAGCTGGACATATTGGGTTAATGAATCGTCCTGATACAAGCCCACATCCTGCACATTGGGGCTTGTTCTGCACCCACAGTGGTAGTGAAGAAAAACCTTTAATACCAACAGCATGATCACTTACTTCAATAACGGAAATCTCAGACTGTATCATCCCTGGAGTCTTTGAAGTACATTTTGTACACTTGGTTGCAGTGAGGCGTGGAAAGTTAATTAAACAAGTGGAACACTCGGGCATTTTGTCAATAGGGTGTGGACAAAAAAGACTTGGCTTTAAATACGTGGCTTTGCATTGAAAAAGTTGCTTAGAGGTTAGACCTGCACTTTGTCGCAAAATAAAATTGTACAAAACACATTTAACCTTGCTAAGAAACATTATCTATCAAATTTCTCCAGGATGAAGCCCATGCAAAAGATCCTGGAAAACAGTCCAGACATTCTCCATGTTGAGCCGAATAATTCCAAGATTGTTATAGACCACCTCTGCCTGCTGAGCATAATCAACGCTTACAAAGTCAAGAATAGACTCGCCACCTAAAGCCTCCTTCATGGCTTTGATTGGTGCATAATCAATGGAAAGAAGACAGTTTTTCCCTCCCCACGATTCAAATAAAGTGAAAGCATCATTTCGTGACATTCCCGAAGGACCAGCTTTCTGAGTATCCTTTCGCATACGGACTCCATTCCGAAAGTCAACGAAAGTGTTCAGCTCCTGCCGAAGGAGCTTTGACCACAACCACTGAACCAATTCACTATCAATTAAATAAGTTAAGGGACATCCGAGATCCACAAAAGTGGGGAAACCTTACTATTGATTTGCATCTGATGGATCATAAATTCCGTTGTCAATTCCCTCCTTAAATATTGCCACTGCATTGTTTCCCCAATCCAATCGTAAGCGCAGCCAGGAGCGTTCAATGGAAATGTTATGAATACTTCTAACATACTCATGTGCCTTTAGAATGGTTTGATCAATTTCGGGATGATATGTATTTCTGCAGAGTCACCCATTGCCAGTGGTTTGAAGTATGTATGAACACAAATGCCGTCAGGTCAACAGTTTAAAGAACAACTAAATACATACCTGAGTGCATTCACAAATCCATAGATACCAGTGGTTTCAGAGCCACAATCAGTTGAGACTTGAAGGGGAATCCCTGGTCGGATTATCATATGAGATATAAAATGAATAAATTTACCAGAAAGGATTTACTTACCTCCAAAGCGCTCCACAGTATCAAGGAACAAGTATGTGATGATATTGCCAAGGCGGTTGCTTGGAACAACATAAGCACCTAACCACTTGCCAGTCGCATCATCCACAATTGCCCATATCGGGAAGCCAATGGAATAAAGCTTGTCATGTCCATCTGCAGCCCATCGTTCATGAATACCAATGGGTGCCTTTTGAACACGTAAAATGCGCCTTGCACCTGGTTCACGTCTTTCGAAGCCTTCTGGGGCATAGAGATGCATGATATCTGAAATAAAAGGTTTGGGGAGGTGAACAGCATATTTGTATGCTATTCGAGACTTGACATTGTCAACACCCCAGCTATCAGTCCTGTCCTCATCAAGAACTTCTAGAACTAGCTGTGCTTTCTCCTGATATGTCAACTCTTGTGCTGCATAACGACCAGACAAAAAGCCAAGTTCTTTTCTCCGGCGCTTCACAGTGTGCTCTCTGCAATGGGTATTTGAGAAAGTTTCCTGATGGAGATATCATATTATACATACGTCAGTCCTACATCATATTCTTTTTGAAGTCGTTCAGAAATCTTTCTGTCATTTGTTATACCCTCGCGATGGTATTTTTCAAGGGCAGCAAACAGTATAGGATCACCAGCTTTGACTGAGAGGATGAAATATACACTGTTAAATCAGATAGAAATTCTGAATACTATCAGACTTACGAACAGTGCCATGCTGATTTCTGCCTGTTGGATTACGGTTGTGCGACATAATAAATTGGGTCTGAAGGAAGGTACTCCAAAACGAAGGGAGAAAATAATAACGCGACTGGATCTTGCGGCAGGTTTTGAACACAAGGAATTAACTGCGAGATATGTGGCTTGTTTTATAATTCAAAAGAACTTGTGTACTATAAGGAGTAATACGAAGTAACCATGAGGATATCTCAAGAATATCAACAGCCCATGTGAATGTCCATGTATGTATAAAATACTAGGCAGTGCTGGAACAGTGTGTTGCCACTCGTAATTGGGTCATATAAAGATATATCATGATGAAGGTTAGTATACCATGTGCAACTTGAAGTACTTACCGCATGGACTTGATACATTTATTGCTGAAACAGTAACCCGCCATGATACAAAGAAGAAAATCAGGTGCTCACTGCATACTACTAGTAGACATTGTCAAGTAGACGGCTACACTATAAAGTATATACATGGAATCACCCCTTGTGCAAGCCCTTGTGGAACCATCGCCTGCGTTGCAAAGTGATGAACTTTGGCAATCAAAACGAGATGAATGACAAGTGAGGGAGGGCACACAACATATTATGAATACAAGGCTGGGGTTTCTACAATCACAAAGCGAAGACTGTGTTGTTACTTTACCATCCACTCAAGTCCCTTCCTCTGTCCATCCGAACTAGGTCCTTCTAATCGTTTGCTACTAGCAATCGCACCATCCAAGTCTTGTCCTTCAAACTTGTGGTGATTTGCCGCCTCCGGCTTGGCCTGAGATGGTTCTGGCTTGTCAAATTCCTGAGCTGGGCCCCAGGTGCTGGCTTTTGCTATAAATAGAGTATAAATTATATTAACATTGGACAGAAAGACGACATGATGAGGAAGCCTCCCTAGGAAATACAATCCCCCTCGCACATCAATGGAAAGACAACATAACGAGGGACGAACCCTCGCACATCGAAGGAAAGACGATGTAACGAGGGATGAACCCTCCTCGCACATCGAAAAAACCCTCCTCGCATCGAAAGAAAGACAACGTAGCGAGGAGGGACAAACCCCCCTTGCACATCGAAAGAAAGACGATATAACAAAGAGGAACAAAACCTCCTCGCACATCGAACAAAAGGCAACATAACGATCCCCCCTTGCACATCGAAAGAAAGACAACGTAACGAGGAGGGACGAACCCTCCTCGCTGCACCAGATCGGAAGTGACAAGGGGCATCGCCTGCCCTCTTGGTCTTCACAACGGTAGGGTAGTCTGTAGAATAGTTATAAATCAACATAATATTACGATTTTAAAAACGTACCATTTTCGAGGATGGGCACGACGGCTCACCCTTGCCCTCATCATCATCTATGCCCATCGTTGTGACATGTCGTGTCACGTCCGCGGCGGTCGTCCTTTAGGTTGTGGCCACGCTGTGGTAATAAGTGGTGGCGAAGGTGGTTTCAGAAATCAGACGGGGAGGCAGGCGGACCATGTCTTGTCAAAGAAGTTGAAAAGGTCGTGATGGGGAAGGGAAACCAGGGAAGGGAAACCTCCCTATCGCATCCATCATCAACGCCTGCAATCATAAGTAGGTGTGTTAGTGAACAACAAAAGATGTTATCTAAAAAAACGTACCTGTGGTCCTGTGCTGGCATGTCATGTCACATGCATCCTGCCGGCAGAAAATCCATACAATAAGTCGACCATGTGCTATAATACAAAAATGAGTAATAA
>QDKV01005217.1_pt1 | contig 35851 bp, 48 predicted proteins | sample 1861101 | NCBI WGS metagenome assembly QDKV01 (sample SAMN04275158, study PRJNA302643) | Fungus metagenome, whole genome shotgun sequencing project. | isolation source: fruitbody | host: Mallocybe terrigena | place: Sweden | collected 2013 | reverse complement strand
TATATTGGGGCTTATAAAGTGTTATCAGTGTGGTGGTGAAACACTAGTACCCGTGGTAAAACACTCGGTAAGCGATAGTGGTGTGATAGAGTTAAGTTTTGGTAGTGACATTTGTGACGATGGTCATGAGGGAATTACCCGATAAACTATACAGTGATTCAGCCTCTGATTCCATTTTGTTTGATCAATTCCTCACGGTTGCGTTTCTTAGGCTGCATAATGGGTGCATACAAATATGTCGAGGAGCTATACAAAAAGAAACAGTCAGATGTCTTGCGATTCCTGCTTCGTGTACGGTATGTACCCTCTGACCCAATGGATAGAATCTGATCCTGACTTGAAATATTAGATGCTGGGAATATCGCCAACTGAACGTTATACACCGTGCCTCCCGACCATCTCGTCCTGACAAGGCCCGCCGTCTTGGCTACAAGGCCAAGCAGGGCTATGTCATCTATCGCATTCGTGTTCGCCGTGGTAATCGCAAGAAGCCAGTACCTAAGGGTATGTTGCGTGGGTATGTTCTGTGCCGTTGACTTGAACATGCATGTATAGGTGCCACCTATGGCAAGCCCGTCCGTCAAGGTGTTAACCATCTGAAGTTTCAGCGTGGTCTGAGGAGTACAGCCGAAGAACGTGTTGGCAGGAGATGCGGAAACTTGCGAGTGTTAAACTCGTATTGGGTCAATCAGGACGGCGTCTACAAATACTACGAGGTCATCTTGGTGGATCCTAGTCATAAAGCCGTAAGCTGTTACGGGAATTCTTTGTGATCCAAGACTCAACTTGTAACAGATTCGCCGTGACCCCAGAATTAATTGGATTGCCAATCCTGTACACAAACGTCGTGAGGCTCGGGGACTCACCAGCATCGGAAAACAGGTCCGTGGTGATACCACTCTTGTAAATGTTTGTAGCTCAATTTTCCAATCATCCAGAATCGTGGATTGGGCAAGGGCAATCGTCACAACCACACGCCTGCCCGCTCGACCTGGAAGAAGCACAACACTCTCAGCCTTCGCCGATACCGCTGATTTCTTTATTTTTTTACTGCTTGCTACTCCGTACCATGTTTGCATGTTGTCAAGCAACACTCAAAATATGACGTTCTGGCTACGAATTTCGGTGTAGATTCAGTGAGGCATTATGAAATAAAATTTGGGTGACGAGGCAAACATGAGGCAGCGGCATGAATTTCGCGCTCCATAACCTAGTTTGTACATTCTTGGCCATGCGTCAGCCATGCTACACAAGGGATTATCATTGACACGCATAATCTTGTCTTCAGTCGGTGCAGTACTTAATCAGGTCTTTCCAGCCAATTCCCGCAAAGTTTCGAACCCTACCATCAACATATGCAACCCTGATATATCAAAACAACATCAATGATTACTAAACTGTTGTTTTCCTTCTTGCTTTCAGTACTCTTCTACATTCCGTCTAGCCTAGCACTGCCCGACTATGAAGGAAAAGTGTACGGCTTTTTGCCAGAGAGTTTCAGGCCATCGCGAAGGCTCGAAAAGCGCAGTTCGGTGAATTACAATCCAGATGGATCACCATTTTTGTGGTTGCCTCAGGATGACTATTCTGGAAGAACCTTCTTTGAGTACGCTAACACAAATATTCTCAATTGGTTTGAGTCTGACATTGATTTCTTCCAGCCGTTGGATGTTCTTCAACCATCCGGACCCAACCAAGTATGTCGTTGTTTTGAGGGATAACAGACCATTGTTAATGATCCTAACCTCATAGTGGACATGTAAAGTGAGCACACTGGTTTATGCCACGTAATCAAGGGGATTGAATAGTTTTCAGTTATATCGATAGGGATGCGGCATTTAGCCGCAGACTTGTCTATATTGAAAATGATGGGACTGTTATAATGAAAGCAGATAACTTTACGCAGCTAGCGCATGGTCGATTTCGTGACAGGTATCTATTTAAGATTATAACGTGGGGCTTCGTTGACCTTCCACGTCGTTTCAGCATTCGCATCGAGAGCTTAGCAAGCTATAACACTGGATTATTTATCCTGGATTTGAATCGCGCTCCATGGGGCTGTGGTACGTTGCTATTGGTGTTTACGTCAACATCTCGTCCGTTCTAACATTATTTGCCAGGCGTATGGCCTGCATTCTGGACAGTCGGGGGAAATTGGCCATGGGTAAGTTTCGTTACATTTTTCTGGAAGCGTTTCTGCAAGCCTTTACTGAGACGATAAGCAGAACGGCGAAATTGATATCATCGAAGGTGTACACGATAACCAACACAACCAAGTCGCTTGGCACACAGCCCCAGGTTTGTCCTCGTGCATAATGCTTTCAAAAGGGTTTCTAACGACGATTAGGTTGTTTGTTAAATACTAGTGCAGGATTTACCGGAACCGTTGTGGTCAGGAAATGTGTTTTCTTTACAAACAAGATTGCATCTGACGATTGTCTTGCAGTCGACTCAGGGAAATTCACATACCGATTGTAATTCTTTCATCAACAGCAACGCAGGGTGCGGAATCACTGAATGGAGTCGAGCTTCTTATGGCCCTTATTTTGACTCGCAAGGAGGAGGAGTATTTGCGATGAAGTGGGATGAAAATGGCATCGCAGTCTGTGAGTCCATCTGCATCTCTTGTCTGGAAGCGGCTGATGGTTAACACGAAAGGGTCATTCTATCGCGCTGCCATTCCCAAGGATATCACCAGTGGTGCGCCAAATCCGTCGGAATGGGGAACACCTTCTGCTGCGCTACTTGCGTCGCAGTGTGAAATTGGTAAATTTTTTGCGAACCATTCCATTATCTTCGGTAAGATGCCTTTTTTTATTTATTTATACACAGCCATTGACTATTAACTGCTACTCAGATATCACTTTCTGCGGTCAGTCGTATCGCAGGTCGAGTTCGAATGTAATCTGACGATTATGTAGGCGATTGGGCAGGCAACTCATATGCTACCTCGGGGTGCCCCGATACCTGCGAGGCAAGATTGATGGAACCGAAGAATTTCGAGGTAAAGCAGTGTTTTCTTTATGAATGCGTCCAATTCATTTTCCAAATTAGAATGCATCCTGGAGCATTAACTCCCTCAAAGTCTATCGAAAACAGCTTCTGACAAGAGGTATTGTGCGTTCGTCTGCACCCCATCAGTCAATCGTGTTGGAGACGCAGATCTGGATACCAGTTGTTATTGCACTGATTGCTACGAGTCTTTTCTCGTAGTTCTGGATGAGTTAGAGGATGTAGAAACAATGATAAATAATGTTTGATTTGCATATTATTTCTGTGTTGTCTACAGCCTGAGCTTCACCTTCCATTTAATCTCTTCAATATTTGTTGTATCATGGTAAGGGGCCTCGCCAAATGTCGCTCGCAGAGGGGTGACGCTTACCCAACCACGCTCTAGAGCCCAGCCATCGGAACCCACAGGAAGAGAACCGACAGAAGGGGAAATGATCCCGTCCATCTCAGGATCCCAGTTGAACAACAAGGCTTGGGATTCGTTTTCTTCAGGTATTGGAACTCCAACGGGGGTTTGTGCTGTAGCATCTGGACCAGGTGCTTTCAAGTTGACTGTGCGATCTTGATGCTTGCTGAAAAGACGCCCATACGAATTGCGCCATATTGTCGTCCAGCATATTTCAAGACCATCGTCAGAGAGGAGATTCTCGATCATCGGAATGTTGACGCTGTATAGATCTACTTCACCGCGTCTCAATCCGCAATCGTCTGAACCCCAGTTGTGCCACAAATGATCGATTATACGACAAGCCAGCTTGTGTGCGGGTTCAAAGTACGAGGAAGGAGTCGAACGAACCATTGTTCCGTATGAGAGAGCAATGGCACGTTTTCTGGACAAAGATGATGACATAGCAGCGCCGATAGTCCCGGAAGATAGAGAAAAGGCAGCTGATAGGATAGGTTGATAATTTGTATATCGGGTTCATATTTTAGATATAGCTTGCCAGAAGTGTTGCGTCCCAAATTAGGACCCGAAATCTGAGCGTATTATTGAGTCAATTGAGATGAAACATTTGACTTCACCACTCACTACAAGGTCTATCTCCTCTGGATATAGATTGTGCAAGGCAATACTAGCACAAGATGCAGGGGTCTGTGAATATCGTTAAAAGGGAGCATCGATCAGTACTGAGATCTCCTACACCATCCAGCAAGATCCATTCACCCTATGAACTGTCTGAGAAAAAGATCTTTTTTCCAGGTTAAATAATACCTACCAGTTCGCCTTCTTTCAGTGGTCTTGACTGTGGTGAAAGGTCTCCAGTACCATCAACCTTAGGGTAGAAGTAACTTCCTTTTACGACTTCATTGATATGGTATGCTTTCCCTGTAAGCCAAGGTCAGGTCAGTGCAAAAGTAGTAGAGGAAAAGGAAGTACCGATCCAAGATTTCTGTGAGCTTGGAAGGACAACCTTGACATCCCAGCCTGAATTTTTTTTAAATAAAAGTTGATATGATTGCAGGAGATGGATAGCTACCAAGTTGATCCTTGAGGTGGAGATACAAGCCGAGAACATATGGGGAGTCTTTGGGATCTGGTGGGCCATCGTCGTTCTTAGGAAAGTCAAGTAAATCTGTCAAGGGTAAATTAGAAACCGCACCCACCGTCAACAGCACCCTTGGTATCATTCTGATGGTTTCCGGGATGACACAGCTTTGTTCGCAAAAAAATACATCCGTTTGTGGGAATTTGAATATCTTCCCTTTTCCCCACTATATGTCAGGCGCCAACTCACACCAGAACTCACTTTTAAATTCAGGCAACCCACTTCTCCTGAAACATAAGAACTCAGCAAAACTTAGCAAGTCACCTGCTCTCTCTTTTGCAGAATCCTTTTCTTCCGCCCTCACTTCTCAACCAGACGATATGTCATGCCCACTGCCCTCCTCTCTACTCCCACCTCAGCCACTCCGTAAATCCATCTCTGTCGATTCTTTTGCACTTTACCGTTATTCACTTCGCGGGCTGAATGCCACACCACACCATTTGTCTGAAAACCCATTACACAGCCATTCTTTTGTCCCTGAGGCACGCCTAGGTAAGCATTTGCATTTCATCAGAGGGCATGAATTTGAAACGAGTTCAACACTCTTCAAACCACCTTTTAGACTTCGATGGCGACCGTTATGATCCGCCGAGTATTGCTGCAACAGGGCGCTATCGACAACCATCGTTAAAATCTTACGAGGCTTTCAAACCACCCATCCGAGGAGGAGATCTTCCCCTTCCCTCACGTTCACAAAACAATGCTCCCACAACCCCCAATTTTACAGGACCCATTCCAGCAACGTCACCAGTGTCACCCCAGACAGTACTGCAAGGACCTAATGACCACTCACGCTCTAGTGGTTCAGGTAGAATTCGAAGTGGGAGCCTAGCAACGACCTGTTCGTCTGATTCGAAAAGAATATTTCTAAATACTGATGTTACACTCGACGTATGTTAATTTCCCATCTCAATTTCATACATGATTCATTAATTAAATAGAACGAGGACATCGTTCTGCTTGTTTTGGGAACATCTGGTTGCAGCAAACTCAGAGCTATTCGCGAAGGCCTTTCTGGTTATAGGCTGAGGGAATCGTCGACGATTTCACAAGATCCCCTTTGTGAGTGGTGCTCGAACAGCAGTGGTACTTCGATAAGACTTTTTTTATTTAGACATCCAGCGTCTGGGCCATGTTGTATTCGACCGTTCATATGGTTTAAGAGTGATCCAGAGGGAAGTGCCCAGTTGTCAGCAAGGCCTTCCTTCGTGGCCCTCAGGTCTTCCTCCTGTAGATTGCGTCATCCTTTGTTATGATTCATCTAAATGCACCACTTATGAACCAATTGAGGGTTTGCTCAGTAAGAAAACTTTTTTGAACGCCTATGAACATACTGATTTCCACTAATCAGAGGGTTATCGCGACATGAATCTTCCCGTCGTGGTTCTAGGATGCAGAACGGACCAGGAGAACGAGGAAGAAATAAACCCAACAGAGACATGGGAGACACTAGAAAAATACGACACTAGCTTGGTACAAGTGTCCATCGCCGACCCAAATCTGAAATATAAGATGAAATCGTCTTTTGATTGCTTATTGAAGGCCGTGCTTCATCAAAGAGGTATTTCATTGTTTATTTCACGCAATCTGCTATTGAAACACTCTTAGCTTCATCCGATGAAGATCAAACTAATCGAAATCCAGCCATTCTCAATAGAACAGACTTTGTCGAAAAGTTACCGAGCTCTCCAGCGACATCCGCGTCTATATCCCCGCATATTTTACTTCCAGCACACGTCTCGGTGGCTTCGACTGCGGTTTATACATCCTCATTGAACTCTGACGCTGCGTTTGAGAGTGGTATCCAGCCCTCATTCGATCTCGCCGATACAGTCATAACCAACCAACTTGGTTCTGATATTCCATCATTGAATCGGCATAACTCGGGCGCGAGAGTCACTCAACGTTCTCCATCTGAACAACCAACACCTTTCACAACGGCTCCTCTAACCAACGAAAGGCCTGAAATAGATCCCCTTAGTATTTCATCTATGATGCAGACAGCCGATGTAAATCTTGAGGATGCACATCCTGATGACGAGTCAGAACATTCACCTGGAATGCATGACGACACAAATCATCAGCAGTTTGCCAAGGGCAGCCTTAAGAAGGAGCCGTAAGCATTCTCTCTAGGCACTTGTTGCTGCTTGACTCCGTTTCTTTTTTACAGGAAGTTTATGCAGTGGGCGAAATTAGATGAATTGCTGGACAAATTACTTTTCCTAGCTGTCAGTGGAGATGGTATGTCTTCTGCATTTGTCAATATCTCAGCATATTCTTATGTCATCAGATTCGACGTACTCTATTAACTTCTTACTCACCTATCGGCGGTTTGCTACTCCCCGGAGTCTTCTTCTCGCTATGCAAAAGCGTATGCGCCAGCTCGACAATCCCTCTGGGGATCCTGTCTTCGCCAGCTTCGCACAAATGAGGTGAACAGATCATCACCAATCTGCATTTCTTTTGTTCACGCCTCTCAGGATCTGTCATTTATTAGAAACCTGGATTCGTGACTACCCGAACGATTTTTCTGTCAAAGGAACCGTCGGGGCCCTAAACGCACTCATCAAATCGATAATCTCCAAGACCCATTTGCTCCATTATGGATCCGAGTTCCTTCCTTTCCTCGAGCAACTTCCCAGTCTCGTGGAACAAGATGCAGCTTGGTCCTTGAAAGCAGAAAATCTGGACACTGACAGCGTCTACAACGACGAAGAGGAAGAGGAAGAGGCGCAATTGGAACGGGAAGAACCCTCCATCGACGATGCGAGCAGTCTTGTGTCAATGGGTACATTCTGTACAACAAGTCTGCTGTTGGATAAAACCATTCATCAGAGTGCCGTATTCAACATCGACCCATCACCCAAACAACTTCTTAAGGACCTTGTCAAACTTTCCAATGAAGTTTTGGTGACTGATTCTGAGGAGATTGCACAAGAAATCACTCGACAGTGTGCCAGACAATTTTTGATCATTAAGGTTTGATCCTCACTGCCACGAGTACCTAGCTTATCGTCTTTTGTTAGCCACGTGATTGGTTACATTTTACATATGTTACGAAGAAGGACGAGAGCCACCCTTTAGTGGCTTATAATGCCATGTGCAACCGTCTTGCTGAATGGTTTGTTTGTTTTTCCTATACTGCTTGTTTTGACTAAGTGTTTGGCAGGGTGATATCTCTTATTTTATGTCATGACAGGCCACGCAATAGAGCACGTCAGATCGATAAGATCGTTGACGTTGCACAAAAAATCCGGCAAATGAATAATTATTCTGGACTACGGGCACTTATTGCGGGAATAAACATCGCCGCTGACGATGTAACAATGGAAGTACTTAAGAACAGGTTTCCAGAGGCCTCGAAAAATCTACAGTCGTGGGATGTGCTGCTCAAGCAAATGCGCTCTCACCGTGCCTACCGAATGGCCCTACGGAATTCGAAAGGCAGTTGCATCCCTGCTCTGTAATGTCGTCTCACCTCTGTTTTCATTACATTCCTAATATCCTCACAGGGAAGTTCATATGCAAGATCTCATAAAAACTAATGAAGGCAATGCAGACACTAAAGATGGCGATTCAACGCTGATACACTGGGGCAAATTTAATGTTTTGGCTCGTGTCATTTCTACGGTAACACAGTGCCAAGCCCAGTGCCGCACATCCAAAGACTATGTTTTCCCGGAACGTCCTTCGATTGCTGAGCTATTCGTCAAACGTCCGTTAATGAGCCCAGAAGTAGGTATTTGATGATGTAGTCTGTTGTTAACTCACGTTCTTCTGTCAGATGCAACAAATGCAGCTCAATGTCCAAGCTGACGACGACGAAAATTCTGCGCCTATTTCGAGCGGACATCGGGACACTGGCGGACTACGCAAATTATTCGCTTGGTGATGTTTCTTTCCCCCTTTTCACTTCCTTTCTTCGACAATTCGCATACATCATATCATTTTTGCTACTGCTGTTTTCTCAATGCATTTGTAAATTTACTGCAGTCCATGTGCTTTCGTTGCTTTCATTGGAACCATTTTTCTATGAAGCTCCTGTAATTTTTGCATTTTTATGTCATTCCAAATTATAAATCCTGAGTCCTGCAAGGAAATCTTAACAAAAATTCATTATCGAGCTGAATCCGTAATGTCATCATAATTACACGTGAGGTTGGCGCTTTTTTTCTTCCGTGAGCGTAACGATCGGCACAACTACATAAAGTTTCTAATACATATGTCAATGGACTCGTTCACTTCACTGGCCAATGCACAACTTGCGACTCAAAGCCGAATTTTTGCGAATTCTTGCTGTCCAGACAAGGACCTCGTCGTACTTTTTTCGCGTCTAGGAGGGAATGATCGCATGTCCCTCTGGAGTCTTAACCAAGGGACCAAGAAATGGGAGACCGATATCGGTGATGCTGACACTAGTTCTATCGCCGTATGCATGGTTTGGAGTCCAGACGGTATATTCTATCATTATTTGTGAAGAATATCTATGATCCATGGTTCAGGACAAAGCATCGCTGTAGCCCGGGACCCACCAAGTGTCGCCATTTACTCAATTCAAGATGGTCGGCGCATTCATGTACTACCAATTGCGCAGGAAGGGCGCACGGTTCAGCTTTCCGGAGTATGGTGGTTTATAGAAAGCGAAAATTCGGAAGAAAGCTCAAACATTCCGGATATTTTCAAACGAAATGGGGTCATCGTAAGCACGTTCGAGCACTTTGTACGGTTTTCTCTGAGAGACTTGTCAGACGGGTTCAGCCCACTCCATTCTGAAAATACTTCCGCTGCTTGATCATTTGCAAGACGAAAATGACGACAGCTTGACGTTTGTTCTTGCAATCGTGAATATTTGTCACCAAATTTTTGATTTTTTTTTTGGCATCCAGGGCAACTGACGTTTTCGCATTCCAAGGATCTCATAACCGCACCCATAGATCCTCCCGTCTCCCAGACGTTATCGAAAAATGGCCTACCTTGGCTGCAAACCCTATCGCTGCATCGATCAGCACCACGGCATATAGCAAGTCGACTCTGGAAAAGGCCGAGCTCGATGCGATGGATACGTTAACAACGAGAACTGTTCTCTTGGCAGTAGACAACCAAGGCGACGCCTTTCCTTTCCTGGATGGCATCTATCCTGCTGGAGTCATATCTTTCAACAAAGAATATGACTTTCTTGAGCTCAAACGACATTCATCTAAACACTACTTTGTAGGACAGCCACGATTCAAATGTGGGTCTCGCCTCAGGCCAACGACATTCTCAATGCCTCTTCTTGCAACTAGGAAAGCAAGAGATCTTGCCAAATTATCCACTACTGCTCGTGAACTCATGTGGTATCTCACACGCGTCGTAAAGGAGTTGCGTGAAAGCTGGTATGGTTCAGAAAGCCAAACAGGAGCCCGAGAATTTGGACCGAAGTGGGTTCGGGCCCTTGAAGCGAAACAAAGGGAATTCTCTGCCGGTATAGTACGCGACCTCCCCTTTAAGGTTATCAACCTGAAAGATCCCTGGAAGAAGATGAACCGGATCCGATTCTTGATTTGACGTCTCTTCTCACTACTGGAAGGGCCTCTGAAGCGCTCACGGACTTCCTCGGAAGTGGCCAGGACATGAGTGACAGGGTCAGTGTGATCCAATCCCTTTTACTGAGAACGGTGATAAGATTGTCGAACTAGGGCATTCATAAATGGGAGTCCATCATGACGGAAGTTCTTGTAAAACTGCGTGATTTTGGAGAAAGGCGTTGTGCACCTGCTCTCCAGCGATTATTCCTCGTCGTTGACGAACTTGTAGGATGGGCAAAATTGTGAGTTCCCTTTCCCTGGATAAGTTGTTTTACCAATATTAATTTAATCAAAGCCCTCATTTCGCGGTCTTTGAATTAAACGTGGAAGAGCTTATAGCTGCCAGAGATCTCGCTAGACGTGGCATCATTGTCGCCAGTTGGTTGGCGGTTGAAGCGCGGAAGGAGCTTTGCCGTTTCCAGGAGTTTGTTTTTTGGCTGCGTTTCGGTGCGTTTTCCTGCTTTATACAAAGCATGCCCTGAATGATGCATACCCAAACCAGAGGTGGCCAACGTCATTTCTCCAAACGATGCGAATAGTTCTCGCCACGATATTTTGGAAGTTAATCATTACTTCATGTCAGGTCTGCACGAAAGTCCTATCGACCGCTGGTTTACTGGTCCTGTACCCTGTTTCAACCTAGCGGACTTGAACATTCCAGAGACAAAAGGCATAACGTTGTCTCAGGCAATAAAACATGCTCGTGAAGTTGTGGGTGATCCCACACAAACCGCTTGGCAAATGGTAGGAGTCTTTTAATCAATAGTCGTATGGCTGAAGTACTCTCAGACTGCCAGAGAAAACGATGTTCGTCATTTGGATAGGAATCTGGAAGCCTTGATTCAGGAACTGACGGAACGATGCCAACGGATATTTTTACACGCTTCCGGTGCAACATCTCGTTCAGCCCACGTTCCACCTGAAACGGAAGTAGGTGCAAGTCAAAGGCAAGAGGAACCGCATGTGCTCCAACCACCATGTGCCTTTCCATTTCGACAACGGATGACCCTCAATGAGGTTGGTGTCAAGGATTCTATATAAAAAAGATTGTACTTATCATCCCAGGATGGAGAATGGCTTCAGCACTTAATTGTGCACCTGCCTTCCGAGATTAGTGATGCGAGTGAGGGGTAGGATTTAGTTCGGCGCTTACAAGATCACTAACTTTGAAATTCCAGGGATGGTGTTGGTTCAACTTCGGATTCCAGTTGAGGCAATTGATTTACCATCAGAAGTTGGAGTTGCAATTCTCGAATGTTGTCATGCTGAAGAAGAAAGCAATATAGACATATTGAATGTAGACTTTTTCGACGATGATTATGTCGTAATTGTTTACCGGCATCGAGAGGGAGAAAGTTTGTGCAAAAAAGGTTTCACTCGTTGCTTTTCACTGACTTAATGGACGGACAGAGCAGGGATACATCGGAACGCTGAACTACAGGAATATAGGATATCAAAACCTGCCATACGACGTAAAGAACTCTACCTGTGAAGATTTGATGCACCATTGCGTGGAATTGTGGAACACTGATCAGGTAAGGGGAAAGTATCAACGCTCTCCCGCCGGCAGTGACCGTTTTGCAGATAGTATCAACAAAAGTTGTGGTTTATCGAAAGCAGGTGCTGGCTAGCTCACAGAGAGGGGCAGTGTCGCTGGCGTTGAACGGTAGAGCAGGCCGGCGAGTGGCATGTGTATTGGATAGCACAGGGACGAGTTTAGAGTCATTTGATTTGGAAGGCGAGGCGGATGATGAAGCAGTGGAAGACGCGGGTGATGGAAGAGGAGATTAAAGAAAGGACCGGGAGGCATGCGGACGGAAGAAGGTTTGGGCAGGACCAAATGCGGTTTGAAGCAGTTCTAACTGGAAAAGGCAATAACAAGATTGAGGAACGGATATTGCGGTGAGAACAGGGCGCATGACTATGAGTTGAGCCAATAGATTATGACAGAGTACCAAGATTAAGGGAGAATGGAGATACAGCCTCTGTAGTCTGTAAGGATATCCTCAGGTCCGCCAATAATCTTCGAGAATCAGTATTCAACAGTCTGAGCGCCGCAACTCACGACTTGCAGGGCCGCGGACGGCCCTTTCCTCGTGTCCCTGATTCGAATTCTTTTTCTGTACCACTTTATCCTTCCGTTTCTTTCTCGCCTTTCTCTCTGACTATGCCTAAATCCACTCCTACCTCCTCCCCCACTTCAATCAAATCCTCTAGACCCATACATGACTCCGCTGACTCCAGTTCTCTTCGCAAAAAAAAGAATGCCGATGCTCAGGCCGCTTTTCGAGCAAGGCGACAGAACTACATCTCAACTCTTGAAGAAACAGGTATTCCAACACTGATGTTGCCCCATCCCCCCGTCCTCTGACTTTATCCACCTCTAGTCACCAGCTTGGAGTCTGTTGTAGTACAACTCCAAGAGTCATGCCGGGAAGCGCGAAACGAGGCAATGGAAGTGCGAAACGAGATACTGGAAACGCGAAATGAGAACATGGTTTTGCGCCGGGAAATCTCCCGTCTTTGCTACCAGGATCGAGAACGCGAAAAGTACTGGAAGGCCTATATTCAAGCCCGGAAACCAGCTCCACCAGATAATCTGCCACCGCCCCCTCTGTCATCATCGCCTTTTTCTGGGCATTCCGTACACCCTCCAACCCTCTTACCACTAACGCAAGATGCGTTCGGGAATGATCCCACTGCTTGTCAAGTTTACGATCATGTTAGCAACAGCAACTTTTCCGACCAACAAGTCACCGTGGCTTTTACCGGTCAAGAAGAGAGTGTTGGTTTGTCGAGATCTCTACTCGATCGTGGAGAAAAATTCGCAACTTATCCTTATGCGATCCAAGGCTCCCCGCGAAGCGCACGATGGCAAGTGCCACCAGGCTCAAACATCCCGGACAGTGTTGCATCCCAGAGGCAGTCGCCATCTTACATGAATTCCCCTCTGACCTCATCAGCAGATGTAGCGTATTCGGGGCGATTCCTTGCCGACGAACGCAAAGTCGCCCTACTCAACAGTTCACCCTATGTATTCCCAGAGGGAAACCGATATCATAATGCCCCAGGAGGCAGCGTACCGAATAGTCGTTCGATGTCGCCATCTACTTCGACCGCGAGCTCGGCTACGTCACTGCCGCTGACATCCTCTTATCAACTCGGATATCAAGATACATCTACGGGACATGATACTACGGATTTTGATTATCAAGCTCAACCAACTCCTCTTCGTGCAGAAGTCACACTCCATGGTGGTGTTGCCGATGTCACAGTAGCTGGGCAACATCCCGATGCACCGCGTTATCGTCTCGGTGGTAGGTCAGAATCCGGTGACGGAATATCTAAATACTGATCAGATCATTTTTCGAATGAAGGTGGTTCTCAGCATGACGATGCCTGCGCTGCGCGATTGCGAGTCTGTCGGAACGTCGTCCACCCGTACCATAGATCCCCCTCGCCGGGGCCTACTCCCGTTTCGTGCACAATCGCCGTAATAAAAGCTCAGGCGTTTGGCGCACTTCGCAGGACGCGAACAAAAACAAAAAGGACCACAGACGGTGCTGCCAAAGTTGCTTTGGATGTGTTGGAGGCGAGGGGAATCAACATTGGACCGACAACCGACGCTAGACATTCACAACTGGACGATGGTGAACTTGATATGGAAGACCCTTGAAACGTCCCTGCGCTATTTTCTTCAAAATCTGTCTCGTCGAATCACGAAAAAGCACTGCTGTTGTTAGATCGGCCTGTACTTGTCATATACCTGTTGTATCGCTTTTAGCCCATACCGCACTGTACCATATCCCTCTTGTCAAGGTCGTTGCACGTATTTAATTGCTCTGAACAGATTATTAGCTTTCTAGGATTATTTTTGCTATTTACGCTTTGTGAATTTGGCTATCGTTTGCAGGTTTAATCATCAATTTGATCTATTCATTAACTTTTGGAACCGCTACATCCCACGGGCCGCGTATGACGCTACAGGAAGAATTCATGCTTAGCTGTCACTTGCTGAGATCGAAAGAGACCCTTACTTCTTGTATTGTTGCGCCCATATCAGGACAGCAGGTGCGATCAAGGTCACAAAAAACAAAATCACAAAGAAAAGCCACATTATCGTGCGAGATAGATCGGCCACGAGCCAAACGGAGAATGACCAGAGCCCTGCTGTAACCACGAGCCATATGACGATCGGAGATGCCTAGAAGAGCTAAAGGTGATACTCATATTTCACAATGTGACTGAAACGGCCCACCTGCAAACGATGACGTAGCATGGGGTACAGAGCGAATAACTTGATAGAAAAGAGCATGAGTGCAAAAACAGAGACGTCTGTAGAGAGGCGGGAAGCCAGGACAACGGAAGCAGAAACTGCCGCGTTCATAGAAAGAACGGAGGAAAGTCTGAAGTTGGGAATTAACGTGAGTTGGAAAATCAGGAAGACGGAAACAAATTGCCCTTCGTGTGCAGTTTGGGGTTCCGTTGCAGTATAGTCAGCAAGCAGAGCATTCAAGACGAACAGCGCTGCAGCCAAAGCCCAGATCGAGTCTGAAGATGTGGCTGCAGTCAAAGTGCGCAAGACTGGCGACAGGGACATGAGCACAAGAAACATCATAATCGATGATTTCATAACTTTCAAATCTATGAACAAGTGTTTAAGCACTTTGGTTTCAAGGGGGGGGGGGCGAAATACCATACAGTTTATGATGCTGTCTGAGCCATTCTGTTGGTTTGATAAAGCGTTCCATGTGGCATAGCCAATGAAAAATAGGATCACCGTTAGCCACACGAGGGAACGGGGATCCAATAAATTTTCTTTGAGCCGGACGAAAACTGACAAAAAGATAAAGATAGTGGCAAGGTGTTGAGTGATGGAACACGAAAGGATGACGAGAGGCCAATAAGTATAAGGGCGGAAATTGGCTATAGTTGGAGGTCTAAGTGGGATACAAAATTATAGTTTCTGAAGAGTCTCACGATTTCTCTGCAACGAAGCGAGGAATAACTTGGGTGGGACAAAATTGTCAGGATACGCCTGTCTCTTCCAAAGGACTTTTTCCCAGTTGTGCAATTCTTCCATGAGAACACATTGATTCTGAGCGTTCCGAGTTTGTGAATTCATTTCACAGCTGTCCGTCAAAATCGTGGGCATCGCAAGCCATGTAAGGTGAACTAAACCCGCAATGGTAAGTGTGTGATGTAGCCTCTCACCTTTTCAGCATTTAATGTATAGGAACTTTCATGGTTTGGCAGGTTGCAGCCCGATCATTCAAGTTATGGTTTTGAATGAACTGCCACAGCGCAGGTCACCGGCGATCCCATCATCCGGCAAACCACTCACACCGGCAATCAATTATCAACCTCTCAGGAGGAGATGAGCAAGAATTCGTCATAGCGAGCGCCGCGGTTAATGGACGTTATATCCCAAACAACTTCATTGACAGAGTCGAATAACCCGCTCAAATTTTCAATTTGCGGAGGCGATACGTCTTATCAAAGGGAACGTGGAATACGTGAGGCAAGTTGTCATCGAATTATGAGATTTTAGAGGGAAGGACAACGCCTTAGATGGGATCTCAATCAATACAGAAGGCTAGCTACCTTCAAAACTAGGCGAAAATACATATGGTATGTTCCGTTGACACAAGACAGCACTGATCGGATTCCAATATCAATCCCACTGCAGGTTTTTTTTGTTTTCAAATTAGCAAAATACAAAAGGTGATGCATGTTGAGGAAGTCCTACCACCAGCCTCTCCGGTAATTGCGGCTCTGGAGCTCCTTTGTTGCTGTTTTGTTTTGCTAACTGTTGGGAAAGTTTGCCTTTCTTCGGATTTGCGTCGCTGGTGCCCCTTCTTTGAGCCTGTAGATACGACAGTTGTAGAACGTGTACCATTTATTTATTTGGCAACTGACCTCCTGCAGCCGGCGCTCTGCTGCTTCCGCCGCAGCGGTGCGGGGATCAGGAACTACACGAGGCGCAACACCTTGGTTTGTAGGTTCTGGACCCAGGACGGTATGGCCACCACTATGATTTGATGATTTTGAACAGAGGGAACCCATATGTTGGTAGATGACGACGGTTGCGTTTTATCGTCTGCACAGCTTTCTAGTCTCGTGACTCATTTAATAGATCTGTACATTGACGGTATGCATACAACATTTTATGATACAGTAAATGAAATATGCATTGTCAAGATCGGTCGTTAACCTGTGTATAGTCCCCTCTACCCTCAGGGAAAGTTGCGGTAAGGCCAAATCTTGAAAGTCCAAGTGGGGCATTGTCCTCCTGCCTCAGCTGAATCCAAGGCTGCCAATCGATAGCAATCGATAATTTCAAAAAATGAATGTGAATCAACGTACCTCCCACCACCTCGTCTCGTCTGCCCTTCTTCTATTCCAAGGAAGTAAGGTCCCAGTAAGTCCTGCTTTTAGCATGCGGTTTTTGATTCCGGCCCCAAGCAGGAGGCCCAATACAATGAGTAGGAACAGGATAACCACAAGCTGATCTCTTGGAGAATCGCGTTCTGGGAATGCACGTTGGAGTCGAAATTGTCGTTACAGATAATTCACATACGGAAACACCTTGCCTCAACGTCTCCTTCCTTCCCCGTCGCCGTGTCTGGGTTCGTATTGCCGATCGAAGCTCCAGCACATATGGGCAGCTTCTGATCCAAGCACCATTGTTTTGTACAGGACAAACAAGGTTGCGAAGGATTACTGGGGAGTGTAAGAGGCAATATCACATTGTTTGAACCAAAACATATGCCTGAGTGCAAAGATAAGAATCAGAAATTGGAATGTGATCCAAGGAGTCTGTACATTTGCAGAAGCTGGTAGCTTCCCATTTCTTCAGAACGGCTTCGACAGATAACTATAAGAGAGTCAAGTAATTGAAGAAACCAACGGTATACAGAAATATTACGAATAGATTCAGTAGGATGCAGAGGATGTACAACGAGTTGCGTGTCATGGTGCTGAACAGAAAATACACGACCAAATTGTGATTTCACGCGCATGCTCAAGCACATTTGAAGTTGTACGCGTCTTCACTTTGTTCTACATTTCCCTGTCTCTGGTCCTTGTACCTTAGCTTCACTCACGGAAGGCGACCAGACATCCGAGTTGTCGTTATGTCTGGGGAATATGACGATGTCCTCACAAATCAGCCAGTTGTTATTGACAATGTAAATTTTTGAACAAAAAAAAAAGGAGCATTACGTCTCAAATCTGATCTCTTTTGACAGGGTTCTGGAACGATAAAAGCAGGTTTTGCTGGTCAGGATCACCCGAAATGCTTCTTTCCGTCTTTGTGCGTTTTCACTGGTTAGATATCCTTCTCGACACAGGCGTCTTGTATTGACTAGAGGTGTCGTGATGTCTCAGTGTTGGGCGACCAAAGCACGTACGCGTCATGGCTGGCGCACTAGAAGGCGATGTTTTCATAGGAAGACGCGCCCAAGAGTTTCGTGGACTGCTAAAAATCAAATACCCGATGGAACACGGGATCGTAACGGACTGGGACGACATGGAGCGGATATGGAATTGGGTTTATGCTGAGGAACTAGGTACATTGAGCGAAGAGGTATGCTATATTTCCCATTCTTCATCCAAATCTAATGCTTAAGGTTCTACGACATTAGCATCCTGTTCTGCTAACCGAAGCACCTTTGAATCCGCGGAGTAATAGGGACGTGGCTGCACAAATATTTTTCGATACCTTCAACGTTCCCGCACTTTTCATCTCAGTACAGGCAGTATTATCACTGTATGCAAGCTTGTTGGGGCCTCACGTCTGTCACTCATTTATATCTCAGATATTCATCAGGCCGAACAACCGGAATTGTCCTTGATTCAGGCGATGGAGTAACACATGCAGTCCCCGTTTTCGAAGGGTTCTCAATGCCTCATGCAATTCGTCGTATTGATGTAGCAGGAAGGTAAGCGAAACTTTCATCTATCATTGTCCTTTTGGCCTTCTCATGCCAGGCAAATAGGGATGTGACTGATCATCTCCAATTGCTCCTCCGGAAATCTGGGCATCATCTACATACAACAGCAGAACGTGAGGTCGTCCGCACGATCAAGGAGAAATGTTGTTATATTGCAATGAACCCTGCAAAGGAGGAAAAGGATTCAATTGGACGGACAGAGGAGTTCAGATTGCCTGATGGAAACGTAGTTCAGGTGTTTTGTTTTCTTGTGGCAATTAGAAGGGTGGCTCACGGAAATGACATTTCGACTTTAGCTCGGTCAGGAGCGTTTTCGTGCCCCAGAGATTTTGTTTAACCCTGAATTAATTGGACAAGAATATGCTGGTGTACATCAAGTGGTGGTCGACTCAATCAACAGGGTAGATTTGGACCTCCGAAAGAGTTTATTTTCAAATATCGTTCTGAGTGGCGGAAGCACGTTATGCAAAGGTATACCCACTCCTTTGAAGCCGGGGTTGTCAATTAACAACATTTAGGCTTTGGAGACCGACTCCTAAATGAGGTAAAGAAATTGGCCGTCAAAGACGCGAAAATAAAGATTTATGCCCCTCCTGAGCGGAAATATTCGACGTGGATCGGTGGGTCAATCTTGGCTGGCCTCAGTACCTTCAAGAGGGTTTGGATGCACTTTTTTTCCTGTCTTGCCAGACGTTGACTCTTAATTTCAGATGTGGGTTTCTGCTGAAGAATATCAAGAGGACCCAGATATTATCCATAAAAAGATGGGCTTCTAGAGTATTGAGCTCGGCTTTTTCGGTTATTTCATCTTATGATACCCCACATAGTGTAATACGGTTTCAGTCCAAATGGATGTATGACGCGGAATTTTGGTTGCTTTCGATAAGAGCAATGAAAAATAAAACATGCGTATCCTTATAATATGCAGACAACAGGTAAATTGTGCGAAAGTGCCGTTGTCTACTTCCCCTTCTTGGGAGGCTCGGCGGCTTTGGACTTTTTGGTACCACGGAGCTAAAATAAAGGGTCAGAAATGAGCAATAAATCCAACAAATAAACCAACCTTCTTGGCGCGATTCTTGCGTTCCTTTCGTAGCTTACGGGAAGGTTTATCAACCTTCCCGACAAGTCCTGACTGTAACAACGTCAGAGTCAGAGTCCAAGTTTACATAATACAGTTTAAGGTGTTCATACCCGAATCAGACGGTACTTCGGTTCAAACTTCTTTTGCGATGCTTCATCGTCGTAGATCAAAGCAAACCCTGTGCTTCGACCACCACCGAATTGTGTCCGAAGTCCGAAAGTAACAACGCGTGCCTTGTCTGTTTTGTAGAGAGTAGCAAGCTTCTCGGATAATACGTTTCTTGCGACGTTTGGACGGTTGGGATGGAGGACGTCCACGACGAACTGACGCCGTGCCAGAAGGCGATTCGTGATGAATTTTCTTGTACGAAGAGTGATTGGGGCTGAAGTATCGGCCTGAAGACAATAAGACAGGTTAGCGAAATCCATGACTTTGTTTGACCATAGAAGTGAGGTCCTCAGACAACCCAACCAAAATCCAGTCATGAACTCCCTTTCGATTCACGAAATCGCGGTTAGCTCACCATGTCGAAAGGCTATGTATGGTCCTGTTCTATGAGTACCACTTATTTTCTTATCAACTGCGTGATAATCTCACCTTTTTCAAAAGTTTGCCACTGAGTCCGAGGTGGTGGTCGTCAACAGTAGGTTAAAACTATACAGTTTTCTGGCAATCACCGGGATTTACAGCACGTGATCCTGTTGTCACGTTGATCAAAATCTCTGAGTGCGGTACAATATTGCGAGTTACATCAGATGTATTACAAAACAGGAATAGTAAGCCTTGATAATTAATAATGAACTTGGACTAGATACAATTGTGTGAACGAGTGCGAAGTAAGGTGGATAGTAACAAGGAAAGAAAATGGACAAATAAGAGACCAGAGTTATATGCAAAGACCTAGTAAGCTTATGCCTGAGCTGCATGAGATTGACTTCCCAAAGAGGGCCTGGAAAACGGGCTGCAGTTGATTGATTAAAGCGTCACTGAAGTCTTCTAACTGATCTAAGATCTCGTCGACCAAGCACTTGAGGTCGTAGACGACTATTTAGATGATGAGTGCCATTCCACTGAATCATAGAAAACGACATACTAGGACCCAAAATCGGCCCAACGACTGGAAGATTGTACACGAGAGCATCTAGCGAACTCAAGACATTCTTGGTGAGATTGGCGAGATTTTTCAGCAGAGTTTCCAGGTCGTTGGTCCTATCATAGTTCGCCAGTCCCTTGTCTGAAGTCCCAGAAGCGGACGAAGCGGTATCCACAAGAGCGGTTCGAAAGCCGTCCATATTGGTGTTGAATCCTGTAAGAGCAGCTACACAGTCCCTCTGGAAGTCGAAATCATCATCGTCTACAGAGGCAGATCTAGCGGCGAGATCCCCTAAACAACGATTAACAATAAGCAAAGATAAAAGGCAGACACGACTAACTAAGATCGTTTGCGTGTGAGTTTGCTCCATTATAAAACCTCAGGAGGTCTGATAACGAGGCAACGTCCCTCGGTCGACCAGAGGGCACCAAATACGAGGGACCAGCAGCCCGCCTAGACCTGATGTTGGTGATTGAGCGATTTACAGAAATGAGGCTAGGCGAGTAATCTGCCATCATCAAAGCAAGAGGCATAGGTAGAGGATTCGCTACCGAGGGCACAACTGAGGTCATGATCTCAAGACAGGTGAGGATGCGCAACAAGATATAGGCAGGACGAGCAGACAACAACATGGCTTTATCTGGCAGTAGGAAGAAAATTGAGCGGGGCGACTAGCGCTTTACTGGGCCAGCAACGTGGCGGGACGAGATTAAGATGAGGGTGAGATGAGAAAAATCCCGACTTTATATCATCGTTTGTATTTGCCATACTTTGACTTCGCTGCCTATTTTTAGTAATCTTACATAACATATGACAGTATATATCCATTATGACATCCGCTAAATTAATAGCTTAATTATCCTGCTGCAAAGCTCGATCGGAATCAAGAAAATACTGAGTATTAGTCCGTATATTTAACAAGAACAAGAACAAATGGGTAGACTAGTGGAAACCAGTCTATAAAATAACAAATGCCAATGCAATACTGGCAAGATAGATACGAATAGAATAATCGCAAGTCCACGCATCATAGTGAGAGGGTAGAAGTTTTCAGTAGATAAAAGTTTGAGTCAGGGGACTCAGAGGGCAATGCAGGATTTTCCATCTGCAGCTACTTTGTAGCCTCCATCGCAAGAGTAGACTGACGTCCAAAATGTTAGTTGTGCTCCTGAATCGATAGAACGATGGTAACATACTCTTGCAGGTTCCTTGTTCGCAGCCAACGTTCCAAGCACCTTCGATCCTTGTGCAGTCCTGGCCATTTCCAAGAGTCGTGCATCCACCACAAGATTCCAACTCCGTCGATGTGTCAACACATTCATAGTTGTCAGACAAATTGCCGGTCAATCCTTTAACAGGACAAGCCTCCATCTCCGACGGGCATCGAAAGATACGGGAGCGCTTAGGAAGCTCACGGTTGTGCTTATCGCGACCTGGATAGCCAGGCTTGGGAGATGGCTGGTGCGAAGGAGGCGAAGGAGGAGTGGCGCAAGGCTTGCATTGGTTGGTCGAGGGGTTCCATTCCCATTTGTTTGGGCATTGAGGAGGAGGACTGTTATCCTTGGGAGGGGTACGAGGAGCGCAACATCCATGGCCAGGGTGCCAATAGTGAGTACTAGGAGGGCACTTGGTGTTCGGGGGAGGAGAAGGCGGGGAAGGAGGACCGCCATTTTGTAGACAGCAATTCTTGGCCTTCCACCTAAGAAAGATATAACGATCAGTAATTAGAAGAAGAGAAAATCCAGAGAGATGACATACCAAAATTCATGATTTCCGCAGTTGTTGCTTTTGTTGTTACCAGTAGCCATAATGACCGGAACTACGGCGAGGAGAATGGTGAGGATGCTCTTGAAGTGCATTTTCTAAGTCTACGTCACGTCGATTCGTGAAAGTGTGTTGAAAAAAGGAATGTCAAATTGCCACTGAAAATGGGCGTATAGTTGCGAAGGAAGTTGAATTGAAAAGGTATTTCAGACCGACGTTTTATATTTGGGCCCTCATGACCCCATCACGATCCAGATCAAAGAAAACAAAATGCTGATCCTTAGCAACTGCCACTACCGAATTAGTCCAGAGCTAACCTTGTTCGTACAAGTTATGTCAAAACCTGTACATCCTTTATATAACGCTTGGCTTTGTCTTCTCTGCTTGTTTATGCAGACAAGGTGTAGTATTAGCACAAGGTAGTATCGCATCCTCCGAAGTGAGAGGGCGCCGGTCAGAACAAACTGATCATCAAACTGATTCAGATTATCAAGAGGCTCATCTTCCTTCCAACTCTCAAAATCCATGTGTTCCGAGATGCACACATGTGCCGACCCTATAAATAAAGGGCCCTCCCGCGTGGGACCTTGGTTCACGGATGAGTAATAGTTACCACAGTCCCGGACAGCGGATATGCAGTTATAGCGTAGATTTTGGGGCGCCTGTGGCCCGAGATGATAGTCAGACGTGTAAATTCCCTATATGGCAAAGACTTCCAGACAAGATTACCACGTTTGTGGTCGGAGACGGCCCTGACCAAACCTGAATCCCACGAGATTTACGTCTATTTATGTTCTGACAAGCTGATGTCACCCCGTGGTGTATTGCCTATCAGTTGCCGTGAAACATCATCGTTCGATTTGAAAAAATAGCTCTCATATATTTCCTCTAATCAAAGTCATAATTAAAATCACACCGTCTTCTGAAGTGCACGAGTTGCAAAGTAACGAACATCGGAATCGGAATCATTTTTCAGGGCTTGGAGCACAGGAACAATATCTTCTAGCACCAGTCCACGGCCTTCTGGCGTCGGGCCAAACGAGACCGCAACCACTTCCAGTGCTTTGGCGACGTTAAATCGGATATTGGGTATAGGATCTTTTGTCAGGTCAAGAAGGTGGGCAACGATATCTGAACGGATGATTTCAACGTTGAGAGCGGGAACAATGGTCTAGATCAATCCAATTAATAAATTTGAATGATTAGAGAAGCTCAGAAAGTCTCTTACGGCAATTGCTTGAACCGTGGTCATCCTGAACAAATAATTTGGATGGGAACCCATGCTCATAATTTTAGGAACGATGACAACTTTCGCCCACTCGACGCCGAATACCTCCGTTAAGTTCTTCAGATTGACAGTAGCGGCCTCGCGGATACTATACACCGTATCGCCCAACCACGACATGCACAGATTGCCAAGTTGTTCATCGAAGAATTGCCTGCCAAGCTGGCGGGAAAGAAGGGGTATATATTCAATGATGGCTTGTCGCACCCGCCATGCTTTGTCTTCTGCAAGCTCCACAATGGCCGGGAGGAGACTCTCGGAAAGCAACTCAATCCCAATGACTTTAAAGGACGTGTTAGCTCAGTTATAATCAACAGCCCAGAAAATTCACCGTTATTCACAGTCTCCAGTTTGCTGATGATGTTCAATCGAACCTCAGGGAATTCATCCTTGAGAAGTTGCAAGAAAAAGGGAAGGAGATGTTCGATGGTGGCTTCTTTGCCCAATAAAGGAGCTAAACCATTGATTTGGTTGGCGAGAGCAGCCCGAACATGCTGGGAGGAGTCCTGTGAAAGATCGCGAACGCAAGGAACAATTCGGGCTAGGATGACTTCTTTCTCCAAAAGCTTCGAAAGTCCTAGGGATAAACATTTGATTATGGCAGGCAGGAGAGAAAGGGGGGAAAAAACCAGCACCTGGAATCTGAGATGAAGCGGCTGAACGGACTTCAGCCTCGTTATCCTTTAGAAGCTGAACATATTGTCCTATGAGCTCCTCCCGAACAATCTCGATGCCAACGGCTTCCGCAAGCTGCCTCGTCATCAGTACAATGTCTTCCTTGTAAATCCATTGTCTTACCTCGTTGAAATGTTCTGCAGCCATATACCTTACACGCCAACTCTTGTCTCCGATGCTTTGTTTAATTTGCCTCAACAATTGTTCCTTAACTTCAACAGGTGACAGTCGCTTAGCAATGACAATCAAATCCTCCACCGTTAATAACCTGACGGAGTCCTGATCGTCCTGTTGAAGTTTGCGATAAATTGGCAATCCATCTGAAATTATGTGTTGGTTCGAAAAATGTTCCAACAACGACTGTTGTTTAGTAGAGTCAACAAGGGTCATATCAGGAACAAGGCTGTGGTATAACGTACTCCTAGCCATTTGGCAGCTGCTCTCCTAACCATCGGTGTATCGTCCGACGCAAGGGATGTAAATCCTTTCCTGAGTTCGTCTTGAACAGTTGGTGATACTTTGGCGTAAACAGCAGAGTAAAGGGCGGCTGATGATGTTCTTGAGGTGAACCATTCTCCAGTAGATAGGCGTTTGACCAAGGGAACGTAGTACTGTTCAATTTGTGCTTGGGAAAGCACGGCAGCGACCTTTGTTATGGAATCTGCAGCCTGAGTTTACGCATTAGTGCTAGCCGAGGAATAACGAGTTTAGATATGTCTCATATGACCACGCACTTTCTCTCTCACGAGAGTCTCCTCGACTGTAGACAGATTCTCAAGAGGACCTAAAACTAAGTGAGCATGTTCCTTGCCACCAATGTATTGTTCAAATTGTTTTCCGAGCTCTTCGGCTAGGGCAAGCAGTACTTCATCCTCATCATCAACAGAATCTTGTAGGAAAGGGATGAGTTCTTCGCGTGCACGATCAGTGCCAAGCGCCAGTGCAATGGTTGGAATACTATGGATCGCGTTGAGACGAAGCTGCACGTCCTCAGAGCGCAACTCATCCATAAGAATAGCGATTGGGGCTATCTACATAAGGTGTCAGGAAATCGATATTTTCCGAGATAGAAGATGTACTTCATCTGGTTGGAAGCCCGGCTGCATTATTCACATATAGTGTTGGAGAAACGGATCTATTTCGATTTGCAAGCTTGAGATTTTGTGCGAACGGTCGAAATCGCGAGATAGTGTTATGAAAGGTTCGACAGCAGAGCAAAAGCGTGAGAATGACTTTCCTTTCCAGTTCCTAGTGGATGCTTAACCTCCACAATGGATGTTTTTGCCAGCTAAATTCTATGTACACAAATGTTTCGACATAAAACATATTCAAGAAACACTCATCCTGTAAACGATGCACGCAAATTGCCACAGCTGCTTGTGACGTCATCATCCAAAATGTTATAAGATAGGATGGCCCTCTGATCCTAACTTTTTAGAAGCTTCTAGTTGATTATCGTCTAACAACTCGTTGATACTACTATGCCAGTGGAAATCACTTCAAATAGGGTTCTCTTAAAACATCCAAAGGTTCCCATGCTGGTCTTTTTTTGTTTTCCTTTTGCTCAAGATCAGATCACAGGGCTCTTCTACGGAAATATTGCTTTATGGTGCCACAATTGTCTCATGGAAACACGACAACAACGAAATGCTCTTCGTTTCGTCGAAGGCGTATCTGGATGGGTCGAAGCCCGTTCGAGGAGGAATTCCTGTCGTGTTTCCATGTTTTGGCCCACCAACTCACCCCGATCACTCGAAACTACCTCAGCACGGTTTTGCAAGAAGTGAGGTATGGCGATTTGACAAAGTCGTTATGGATAATAACGCTGGTGTATCAGTTCGATTAAGTTCGTCGTTGCTCTTTGTCCGTTTGATCAATATTTGATATTTATTATATTATATGATATTAATGTAGCACTTGAGCCCAATGACCACATATATGACAAATATTCCAAACCATTCAAGTTGGCTTATGTCGTCACTCTTGCGGAGCATCAGCTTAGCACGGATTTGCATGTCGAAAATACTTCGAAAACGGAGAGGCTCGAGTTTCAAGCTTTGCTGCATAACTACTTCCGTCTTCCAGCCGACGAAGTCACGGTCACTCCCCTCAATGGTCTATCTTACTACGATAAAACCGAGACCACTGAGGAAGCCCGCTCGAGTCCAAAGACTGAGTCTAGGGACGAAGTTACGGTCACGAAAAGAACAGATTCCGTCTACGAAAATGGTTCCCAAAAATACAGGGTTGCCTGGCCAGGTGGCTATATCGACATCAGGGTGAAGAACTTCAAGGACGTTGTGATCTGGAACCCACAGGAAGAGGGTAGGCAAATAGGCGACATGGAGCCAGATGGCTGGTATGTCTGTCATCTCTTTTTCAACGGACAAAAAAATAGCTATTGGAATCTAGGAAGAAGTATATCTGCGTTGAGCCTGGATTCGTTAGAGGGTTCATATCAGTCGAAGCAGGACAGTCTTGGATTGGCCAGCAGGTTCTTTCCGTCGCTGGTTATTAATCACTCTACGTTGTACTGAATAGAGAACGAGATTGACCGATCATAAGATATTCTCGGGAATCGGCACCTCCCGGACCCGCCTAAAATGATGGTAAATGATTCACATCATATCATCCACTGCATCGCTATCCTTGAAGAAACACTGAAACGAAATACAAAGTTATCCGGATAATGCATTGACACCTTAAGTTGGTCCAATATGTCTGCGGACGGTTCTATTTCACAAGACAGCTCTCCGAAACCGGGAAGGCTGCGTGTCCGCCTGAACCAGATTGATTATACCCTGATCCCTCCGGGTGACCTCGACAACTCAAACCTTCCTCGCGTTCCTGTCCTGAGAATATTTGGCTCCTCATCTACTGGACAAACGGCATGTGTCCATATACATCAAGTGTATCCATATCTCTACATTGAATACTTTGGTGTTTTAAGCCCGCGCGACGGTGAGCAAAGTGTACTACTTGCCACACGAATATGCGAAGACTGAAATGACATCAGTACATCGGTACACTTCCAAGCTCTTTCGCTCACTTAACCATGCCCTGGCCCTATCTCTCAAGCGAAATCCCAATTCACCAAAGTCCCAATTCATACGCGCTATCGTACTTGTCAAAGGCATTCACTTCTACGGTTTTCACACTTCATATACACCTTTCCTCAAAATTTTCGTGGCAGATCCCGCTTACGTCAATCGAATATCAACGATCCTGCGATCTGGTTCCGTGCTGAGCACCCAATTTCGCGTGTACGAGGGTCATCTAAGCTACATTCTGCAATTTCTCTGTGATTTTGGATTGTATGGGTGTGGCGTCATTGAATTAGAAGACGCGTTAGAACGGTGTGCAGATGTGCGTGACGAAGAGGTAGAACCTTCCTCGTCTGGTGAACTATCTGGACCAGCTGTCACGTTCTCGCCCTCTTCATACTTTCGCGAGTCCCGTCTGTCTCTGGAAGTCGACGTCATTGCTCCTCAAATCCTAAACAGACGCCGCCTTGCAGCGAGGAATATTCATGATGATCTTCGTATTCCCACTTCGCCTCTGCCGCCTTTGGAGCAGATAGTCCCCAGTGTTCGCGAGCTTTGGGATGACGAGCGAAAGCATCGTCAAGAACTCGGACTCAACCCATCTCCGGAGATTCCTATCGATCCGAGTGAATCGTCTCGAGGGAAGGGGGGTGACTGGGTTGCTGAGGCGCGATGGTGGGAAGAAATCTCCAACAGGATTGAACGTGGCCGTGCAGCTAACCAACTCAATGTAGAAGAGAAGGGGAAGGAATGGGAACGGTATGTCATGACCACGTTTGAAAGTGTTGAAGCGATATGGGAAAAGAAGTACAAGACCTGGGAGCCTCCTAAATCGCGAAGCTTTGGCAGCGACAAGGGAGAGAGTGTCGCCAAGGACGTACCATATTCCTGGGAGGACAAAGGTGTAAACGCTGACGAAGGAGATGCACCGGTGGAGGTTGACATCTCCATGCTGTCCGATCGGGATATCACCCAGCTGGATAAAGAAGAGAGTCAGGCACAAGCTGGGCAAGAGCTTGCAATGCAAGAACAAGTCCGTGGAGAAGGTGATGAAAGCGATGAGGAAGGAGACGAGGCGTATGTTGAGGAAGTTGGTCTTCACGTGGATGATTCAAGGGAAGGACAAGTTATGGAGGAGAGGTCAGCGACTGCGGCTTCACATCGCGATAAACTGACTTTCTCCATCGTTAGTTCCAAGGACCCTTTTAGGGAGAACTCAGAAGAGAGACAACCCCAGACCACCGAATACATATTGAGCAGGTGATTTCTTTTTGTTTTGATTTTGAACTTTTTTTACTGGCTGAACCCATTGAAGTCCACCTATTTTTTCAGACCGCGAACTTCAGGACAGGGAACCTTCGCCAACACCATCTAGGTGAGAAGTTGTGGTTCACATGAGTTTCTGAGCTGATATCGCTAGTAGGAACTTTGGACCTAAAAAATCCTCTCAAGTTGACCCAACCGTTCCAATGGGCGGATCTTCTCGCCGTATGATGTCGAAAGATGTCCAAGTACCTTCTGAAGGTATAGTTTTAGAATTGAAGGATGTTGAAGCCTCCGGTCGTTCAACTAATGGGGATCACTCGGCTGTCGTCACTGCTCTTGCTATTCAGCCTTCCAGAGCCTTCGACACCTGTAAAGCAATCAATACAAATCGATATGTTTACTCGTTACCTCCTCCCACTGTTTCAGAATTGAGAGATCGACTTCAAGCGCTTGGTCTTCCCAGCAAGATTTATCAAGCTCCTTACTATTCCAAGGATATTGATATCCCAGAGTCGTCCAAGGAATATGCTGGTCTGACCTATCGCCTCAAGGGCGGTCGGGGTGTTGGGTGGCTTGAAGAATGGTCTACTAGTCTGTCTGAAACATTGGTCCACAAATCGAACAAGAATATAGAATTGAATCCCGTTGGTGTCGGAGGTTGGGAGTATGCTAGTCACCCCCCTAGTGCAAAGGAAGTTCGACGATCATTGGAATTATTGCCATCGACTTCAATTATCAGGAATCCAAAGATCAGATCTCAGGTGAAAAGCATCTCTGGTCATCAAATATCGAATGCATGATTGAAGGCTGTTGCAGATTGAAGGTCCCACTCAGGCCAATATTTATGGTTTCAAAACTTCACCCATAGGCGTTACAAGCACCATGCGAGAAACCTCAAATATGACTGTCATGTCTCTGGAAGTATTTGGCAAGTAACCTTTCTAATTCCATACACAAAACATGTAATACTTCGCTTTACATTAGTGGCAACGCAAGGTGACAAGGTCCCGAATCCAGAGTCCGATGAAGTCGTAGCTGTGTTTTTTGCTTTTCATGTCGCGGGAATGGAAATTACACGTTCTGGAGTCCTTGTGCAAAATATGTGCCAGATTAATCAAAAACGACTTCGTCCGTTTAAGATGGAAATTTTCGATACTGAGCTTGACCTGCTCAATGGGGTGGTCGACTTGGTGATCGAGCTGGATCCTGATATTCTTACCGGATGGGATGTTCAGCAACATTCGTGGGGATTTTTGGAGGCTCGAGGTCTTATACACGGTATGTTGGAATTTGATAGATGCCAAGACTTAGAATTTGACAAAACAAAGGCCTCGGCGTCTCAGATCTTGTCTCTCGTGCGCCTCCGAAGCAATCTGGGTCTGCTTCCGTAGATCAATGGTCTTCTCGCAAAGCGTCCACTTTTAAAGTGGCTGGACGCCATGTTTTAAATTTGTGGCGAGTCATGCGCTCCGAGAAAACACTAACTGCCTATACGTTTGAGAATGTAGTCTTTGAGATTCTTCGGAAAAGGTGATGTGTGAACTGCCCTTCATTGAGAATTGGTGTTAACTTTCCTGAATCTGTAAAGAGTCCCAAAATATAGCTTTAGGACGTTAACAGAATGGTTTCACAGTGATACCGTTGCCCAAGTATCAATCCTTTTTCTGCATTTCTTTATGCGGACCCACACCGATCTCGAACTTCTCGAAGAAGTTGATATAGTAACCAAAACTGCGTTAGTCCGTCATTTATATGCCACCTCTCCAACGGTCTCACCAGTTATCTTGTAGTGAATTTGCTCGAGTTTTTGGCGTGGATTTCTTTTCTGTGCTGACTCGTGGATCGCAATTCAAGGTCGAATCCTTCATGTTCAGAATAGCAAAGCCCGAGAGCTTTATACTGATATCACCAAGTAAGGAAGATGTAGGTGTTCTTGATTGTACGATCAAAGTCTTCTTTGATGATCAGCTGCACAGGTTGGCCAGCAAAATGCAGCAGAGTGTATGCCCCTTATCATGGAGCCAGAATCTGAATTTTATACGAGCCCACTTCTCGTCCTCGACTTTCAATCCTTGTACCCTTCAGTCATGATTGCATATAATTATTGCTATTCTACTTGTCTTGGCCGTGTTGCAGAATTCAAAGGCAATTACAAGTTTGGAGTCATCCCCCATCTGGATATTTCCCCACCATTGCTGGAAAAACTCCATGATCATATTAATGGTGCTCATACTTGGGACTTTTTTTTCGTCAGACAGTCTAACATTTTCTCTTTCAGTTGCCCCAAATGGTATTATGTACGTAAAGCCGACCGTTCGCAAAGGTCTTCTCGGTCGCATGCTAGTGGAATTACTCGATACAAGAGTCATGGTGAAGCAAGCAATGAAACGCGTCGGGGGTGATAAAGTGAGGATTTATCAACAAGAATAATGTTTTAGTCTGTAATCTCGTCTTTTCAGGCCCGGAGACGTATCCTCGACGCTCGACAACTCAGCTTGAAGTACATTGCAAATGTCACTTACGGGTACACCAGTGCCACCTTTTCAGGACGGATGCCTGCCGTTGAGATCGCCGATAGCATTGTTCAGAGTGGACGAGAAACATTGGAGAAGGTGAGTGAAGTTGTATTTTTCACTATTAGATAGCTGAAAGATGACACAGGCAATCGAAGTCATTGATGGCTCAAAGAAATGGGGTTCAAGAGTAAGCAAATGTTCTTTGTACGATAAAATAAATAAAATACTATCGCAATTCTCGTTCAGGTCGTCTATGGTGATACCGACAGTGTCTTTGTGTCAGAGAACTTTCTTGTTCTAGCGTTATCCGTCTTAATTTTCTTACAGGTATCTACCTGGAAAGACAAAGGAACAAGCGTTTTCAATCGGTTATGATATAGCAGAAACGATCACAGCCAGGAACCCGTCGCCGATCAAACTGAAGTTCGAGAAAGTTTGTTTCAAGCGTATAATTGTACTGGAAACATCGCCTAACTTCATCAAAGGTTTATCTTCCCTGTGTGTTATTGGCCAAGAAGCGATATGTGGGCTTCAAATACGAAAGCGTGGATGACGAACCAGCTTTCGATGCCAAAGGCATTGAAACAGTTCGGCGCGATGGCGTCCTTGCACAGCGGAAAATGGTAGAAAACTGCATCAAGTGAGATTTTGGTTTTGCGCCCATTCGATATTTCCCAACTCGTAACAGGCGACTGTTTCGCACGCAGGACTTGAGCGAAGTCAAAGATTATTGCTGCAGGTCGTGGGCAAAGATATTGGAGAATAAAGTACCTATCCAGGACTTTATTTTCGCAAAGGAGGTTAGAATGGGAACATATAGGTAGTAGATTCACGGTCGACACCGACTTAAAACGGATAGTAACCCAATTCATTAGCGAGAAAGGACCACCCCCTCCTGGTGTTGTAGTCGCTGCTCGGCGAATGGTGCTTGATCCCAAGGACGAGCCCCAGTATGGAGACCGTATCCCATATGTTATTGCACGAAGTGCAACAGGGGCAAGACTAGTTGACAGAGCGATGGACCCCCTCGAATTTATGAATAACAAGTGAGCGTTTTAATCATACCACAATTCGTCATATCTCAGACCGTTTTGTAGCCAAGTTCACATCGACGCGACTTACTACATCACAAGAGTTCTAATTCCTCCTCTGGAGAGAATTTTTAACCTTGTTGGAGCAGACTTGCAACAGTGGTTCAACGAAATGCCTAAGGTAGGTGTTCCTGAGGTTGTCTCTCCCAGGAAACCGAAGATAGCCGCATATGGAAGCCCCGAAAAGAAGAATATTAATGAACACTTCTCAAGCACGCAGTGTCTATCTTGCGGAGATCCTGCTGCACAAGGCACGTTGTCCATTTCCTTATTAGAAACGCTAGCCTATCGCTTGTGAAGGCTTGTGTGATATTTGTTCTACCTCGACCCAAGAAACAATCGCCAACCTTCGGTTTCGTGTTAGAAGGAGACATGAACGTCTTGTGAACACACACTTAGTCTGCACGACTTGCACCGGCTCTGCACCAGTAGATGCGGTTCACTGTATATCCTTGGATTGTCCTTGGTTCTATGCACGGCGAAAAGCAGAGGCAGAAACCGAACTTATTCCTGTTCTTGAAGAATTGCTGGGGGAATTGGTGTATCGAGAACCAGAGATAGAGAAACCTATCGAGGTCTATGATTCAGATTACGCTTCACCGACCGGTTCAGATATTTACGTGGAGGATGCAATAGAAGTTTAAAAGGCAGGGTTCAGAGAATGATTTTGTGCATCCAGAAAATGAATTTGATGGTTTATTGAACACAATTAAACGACTTATACAACTTGATAACCTCCTGGGGCAGTGTTTGCTTGTTTAACAGCAGTGGGATTTTGTGCAGGGAGTGGTTTCGGGGGGTTACGAACGAAGGTGGTGTCTTCCTCCACAGACTGGTATCCATCCCTTTCGTTCGAAGTGAATCCTCCAGGCATTGACCATACTGAAAACAAATTAGGAGCTGAACGCTTGTCATTTCTTAGAACATACAAGTAGGACCACTCAAGTTGTTGGGTGCTAGAGCAAACTGTCCTCCTCTTTGACGGAATGCCATTAGCACTGCGAAGAAGGTCGGTACTTTGAGGAGTACCAGGATCCACGTGAGGAAGGTGAAAAAACCGTGTTGTTCGTGTCTGAATACCCATATAATGTCAAAAATGGCGGAAACACCAAGGAGGCCCGTGAACTGTCGAGTGTTTCGAAGTTGTACCATCAGTGTGCAAACTGTAAAGCTGGTGAGAAGCTTACAGTTTGTAATGACTGTACTGCATCATTACTTTCCAGAGCGTAGTTGCCGAAAAGGAGAATAGGAAGATTGTAAGGAGGAGAGGCGCCTAATGCGAGGACGAAAGATAGACCCTGGTCGACTCATGGTGAATAGACGCCAGCATTGTAATAAACTCGACACACCGTTACCCCTAATAAAAGCTTGAAAGGATCAAGATGCTGAATGAAGTCCATTGTGACTGGTGGTGTACCCAGAAGTGAGAACTCAGCGACTATGTGTGTACGTGTGAGGCGTGTTCAAAGATAACAGTCGTTGATCGCCGTTTGGCACTTGCATCGCCTCTTGGCACTCATGATTATCACATTCGACACCGTCTTACCTGCCGACAGCTTGGAATTCTGCCCTACGCCAGGATTCCAAGACCTATTCGTATGTGGCACATATAAACTTCTGGATGAAAAAGATGCGGAAACGGAGGAAGCGAGCCCTCAGACTCGGCGAGGTCAATGTCTTGTATTTCAAATACAAGAGAGTTTATCTGGCTCCCTCCCAGTTCTGTGCGTTTTCCCAAACAACAAAAATATTCCCTAATAGCATACAGTAAACATCTGCAGTCTTTAGACTTGGCTGCCATCCCAGATATGAAATGGTATCTCGAGCTACAACTTTTCTGAGGAGAATCGACCCAATTTATTCGTTAGGTCTCATAGATCCTCTGGTCCTCCGCTCCTGGCTATTGCGGATTCCGAAGGAAGCGTAACGCTTTGTCAACAGGGAGAGGTCGGAATTCTTGCTAGGCATTACTGTCAAATTCTGAGTCGGTATTTCGCAGCAATCCTTCAGCCAGGTGGATTCTATAAGATGCGCACCAAGCGATGTAATTTGCTTGTCCTTGGACTGGTCGAACAAACGTTGGAGTGGAAGGCATGTCAGCTTTTCAATAAGCATCTACGCCATTCAACTCGATACATATCCGCAGCGAAACGGGTTCTGTTGTAGTCTCACTGTCAAACGGACAACTCTGCTTAGTGACACCCTGCAAAAATTCGACCTTTTCCGTCCAGGAAGCCTGGCATGCTCATGACTACGAACCATGGGCTGTGACATGGAATTACTGGGACACAAACGTCATCTATTCAGGTTCGTCCATATGTAACGTTTCTATTTGACAAAATACTCAATTACTGTGGTATTAGGGGGAGATGATCTAAAGCTAAAAACATGGGATCTACGACAAGGATTTGCTGAACCTGCACATGTGAATAGGTCATTTAAGGCCGGTGTTACAACGATCCAAAGTAGCCCTTTTGTAGAACATCTGATAGCTGTGGGAAGGCGAGCTCATACCGCTTTGACAAATATTGCCAGTATAATGATTTTCAACAGCTATGACGATAAAATCCGACTTTTCGACTCTCGGAAGCCGCTGACTCCAATTGAGATAGCTGACGTTGGGGGAGGTGCTTGGCGAGTGAAGTGGCACCCCTCTGCGGCTCGCAAGCAGGATTTATTAGTCGCGTGTATGCACGACGGATTCAAGGTTGTCCGTTTTGGTATCCACAACGACGACGAGGTCTTGGGCAAGGCTCAAATTTTAAAGGAAAACAAATCACACGACTCGCTAGCATATGGTGTTGATTGGTCTTACGCATCTCCGTTGCCGAACTTCGAAACTTTGGTGGGAAGCTGTTCGTTTTATGACCATAAATTGAGTATATGGAGTGCGTGAAAGGCGTTCAACTGTATAAATATATTTTATCCTCCCAAGGTATGAGACGCAACCATTGAGGACAGGACATTCACTTCGTCTTCCAGATGGGTATTTGATACTTATCCTGCCACTGTCTGCCAGGGCTCCAGATATGCTTCAGTGGGATCAACACATCCCTTGCGGGATTCGAATTTTCGTGTGCATGTCAAAACCCAAAGCTGCGGTCGTCCTATTGTCCACGCCAGTGTCACAAAGCGAAATATCCTCCCAAAGTGCACTCCGCCTTGTTACAGTTTTTCTTCAGCGTTGTTCCGATCATTTGACTATGCTGCAAAGGAACCCTGCACGAGGCTTCTAGAACACAATAAGTGATTTAGATGTGCATGAAGGACATCAATCAGAAAAAACGGTGAGAAGTAATCGAACGAATGATAGAAAGTTATTGGCATCATTTAGAAGCCATTTATCCCCTGGCGCACCCCCGAGGAACTAGAGGGAGCTAAAGGGGAGCACAAGTGCAGAATTCCAAAACAAATCCACTGATATGCCGCTCAGTCACCACCAGTAGCTAAATCGACATGGGTAATCAAAAATAAAATTCAGAACCCTGCGTACTGCGGCATTAAACAGATGTAAGATTTGCTTATAGCGCTTTATGCTGCAAAAAGGGAATCATAACCAACGGTTACGGCTGTTTCAAGATTTTAGGTGTAGTAAATAATAGAGATGAACCTAAATATGCATATATGGAAAATATTTCCACATATAGCATTTATATACTGCTCATGTAATAAATAGTGGTTTTCATTTATATCCGACGGCTCGACGATAACTACATGACTCTGACGTGTGAGTGAGAGCATAAGTGTCAATGTCAAGGAGATCGAGATGCATATGTGGGCCGTGGTTAAGTGGGGCGGTTCGGTTGGAACGATGCTCAGCCACGGTGTTGGTCATCTTATCGGTGTAGGTTACGTTGTCGTAATGTCTCCATCAAGTTACATTTTTCTGATGACTATCGTACATGGACGTTATTCAAGTTTCGAAATATAAAAGACTGTATATGTCAAGCTG
>QDKV01005218.1_pt1 | contig 35853 bp, 29 predicted proteins | sample 1861101 | NCBI WGS metagenome assembly QDKV01 (sample SAMN04275158, study PRJNA302643) | Fungus metagenome, whole genome shotgun sequencing project. | isolation source: fruitbody | host: Mallocybe terrigena | place: Sweden | collected 2013 | reverse complement strand
GCTGAGCGAAGGGCTCGAGAGGAAGAAGAGAGAATTAAGCAGCTTGGCTACGATCGTGAGCGAGAAGAGCTTGAAGAGCGCATGAAAAAGGACGCCGAGGCGTTGAAATCATGACTGAATCTAAATTCGAAAGTGTCGATCGGCTCAACTAATGTAGGGACCACATTGAACGACAAACTTACAGCTTCCGCTCCAGACCCCAAAAAATCCGCTGCATTCCCCCGTGTTGGATTTGGTGCAATTCCTGGTGCTGGAGCTTCTGTTGCAGTATCCGCCACGACACCGAAAACTACCACAGTAGTGGATGACGCACCAACTACAGCCCGAGAGAAGTTTGGAGACCAGAGAGCCATTTCGTCCGATATGTTTTTCAGCAGAGGCGACTATGACGCGAATCATCTCCATGAAGCTCAGACTAGATTGCAGACTTTTCAAGGTGCTACATCTATCTCATCCAATCAGTACTTTGGTCGTGAAGAAGAAGGGCTTGCAAGGGACGACCCCATTACCCAGGCTAACTCTTCTGACACCATTGTCGCTGAACACGAACGAACATAGTACTCGCACAATAAGGTGCAAACATTCTGGTGTAGGATTTTTCTCCCAATAAGAGTAAACTTTCCTAGTGGCGTATCTAAGCTGGACAATACCAGGCGGGTTGTCCGAGTTAGGATTGAGCTGCATATTCTTGATTTGGTTGGCGAAATCCTTCCTCTCAACACTCGTATCAAGTGTAGGATGAATTGGCGTGTTCAGCTATCAATCAAATCAGCTCTCGAGACATTGACCGGTTGTAGCATGACCTCACCTTCCAGTGATCGCACCCTTTAATTCATGAACGGAGTAGCTGGATGCAACGGTAACCTCGAATTGAATAGTGGGTTCGTCATCAAAAGGAAAGAGAATCGTGGTCCATCGCAAGTTGCGGAGGTAGGTGGTAATGGTAGTAAAAGCGGGAGAGCATCGTTTTTGAGGAAGCTATTGGTCTCAGACGAAACGCTACACAACAAAGTTTGTAACTTAGAGTTTGCACAGTGCACACCTCGGGCGCCGCATCATGGGTGACAATAACTCAGATTTAAATTGGTCCATTCTCTCCCGAGATCCTTGTTTTCATTACATGCTCTAAAGATTGTTGAAACTTGATGGTAATTAGACAGTTTTTTTCACATAAACAAAATTTACAACAAATTTAAAACAAAAAATCGACCGCATACATTTACTAACATTGATTAACACCCTCTCTTCCCTTTCCCTCTCGAACTTGTAGTCAGTCTTTTCTGCCGAGTTCTCCCTGCCCCGGTCTTTATCCCGTCTTTAACATCGTGGGTTATATTACGGGTTTGTTTCTCCTTGCGATCCTTAGAAGACTTGATAGAAATCTTAGCAGTGTCTGCGTGTAGACCTCCATCGCCAACATCCACATCATCTTCGCCTTCGGCATCTTTCTCTGCCTCATCGGTAACCACCTGGACTCGGCGATGCATCACAACCTCGACCTCTTCCGAGTCAGTGGACTTGCCTCTTTCTGAAGTACCAGCACCAGCAGCTCCTGTCCCGGCCCCAGCCACCTGAACCGTTAAAGGAGTTATAGAAGATTTCGCAGCTAGAATGCGCGCAATATCTGCACCTATGTCTTCTACTTCGGACCAGGGTATATTGGATTTGTTTGGGGTTTCGCTGCCCTTGGATGTTGACACAGGCGGTCCAGAGAACAGGTCGAACCAATTGTCCGTTGTCGTCCCCGCCACAGTATTTGCATTTACATGATGAACAGATTGGGCGGTTCCGTTCGCCATTTGACTGGACGCAGCAGACCGGTTTAACTGTTCTTGCTGTCGCTGAGCTGCCGCCGCCGCCGCCATTTGCCGACTCCTCTCATCTGCTTCAAGAAAAGCGGCGAAAATTTCTCCACCCCTTTCTCTTGGTGTAATTCCTTGCGGTTGGCCATCTCTAGATTGTACACCGTTGTCACCATCACGACTTCCTAGAGCGGATCCGGATCCGGATGCTTGGTGGATCATGTTTGGCGGGTACTGATGCTGGTACAGAGCGGGATCATACTGCGGCTCAAAGCGAGGCGTTGGGGGTGGACCCATATCCATTGGTCCAGCAGGTCCCCCCATATTAAAAAGTGATCCGTATTGACGTTGTGGACAGTAACTGTCTCTGCTCTCTCCAGGTCCATAAGGATTTTGTAGGTGCTGTAAACCCATTAAATTAAATTCTTACTGTAAAGAGCTGCATGACGCACTCTCTTTGTAGACATTTTATGCGCATCACCAAGCGAATATAAGCGCTCGTGCTCAATTGAAGATGACCGGCTCCTGCTTGACACAGAGTCTCTTATTCTGGGGCGCTTAGATGCCCGTGACGACGACCGAAGGTTTGACACACGATCATTCGAGACAGGCATCAAGGAGCCAATAGAAGGACAGCCATCGCCGTATGTACCTCTGCTCATAGCAAGATTTTGGAAGTGGGGTAACCCATTAGGATGAGGCTGTGGAATGAATTCGGGCTGAAAGGAGAGATTAGGCATGAGCTTTTGAACTTCAGTATGACGAGGAACGCACTGGGTTTGAGATTGCAACGTCAGGCGGAATCGTCAACTCCGTTTGTGAAGCCACCTTCCGCTTGGTTACCCTCCTCTGCAATGCTTCATCTATAACATCGTCCTCCTCATCGTCTTCCTCAAACTTCCCAGCAGCTGCGCCAGAAAAATCCCCTGGCCCACGTGAATCTTGCTCGCCTTGAAACTTTTATAAAAATTAATAAACTACCAGGAGCTCAGATGCAACAACTTACTCCGTTTTGCCTTTGCACAATGTTGCGGATGTTAGAGGAACTGTATGTATACAACTTTGTTTCATGACCAGGACGATCCTCTGAATGAAGATAAAAATAGAATCCAAAGCATTTAGCAACGTCGAAAAAATAGACATATAATCGAAGGATAAACATGGCTCACCGAGGATGATAACCGCAACATCAACAGAACAGAGGACCCCCAGCTCGTATGCTTTCTTGAAAATACCGTTCTTGCGCTTTACAAATGGTTTGAGATAGGAAATGGACCAGAAAATTTGGCATGAAATCAGCACAAAAAATGATTTGACAGACTTCCGAAGTACCTTAAAGAAGGTAACTGAACGATTTCTTTCGTGCTTGAGAACAGAGACAAATAAGAATCGTCAGAATCGGTCAGAGAGGGTAAAATGAGTCAAATCAGCCCGGCGACGAGAAAGAGTTTGCCATCAAAGTCATCAGATATACGAGGAAAATCATAACAAAAGACAGGCTCACAGTAATGGGTTGAATTTCAATCTTCCTCCGACCCATCTTTTGCAGTTCTTGGTGTGAAGAAAGGAATGGATGACTTCCACAAGCCAAATTATTGCAAGATACAAACAGAGCCAAAATTAGCTCACGACACATTCCCACGGCAACATTGTTTAATCATGTTAGAAAATTAAATCACATGACCGAGTAAAATCGATAATCCAGACAAAAAATTGTCACTTTTCTGAACAATTTTTATTCAAAAAAGAAGTTCTACGATGGATCACTAGCCTAGGTCCTGGTCAACGTTATTTTCACAATTATGTTTACGATGAAACTACTTTTCTGGTCGTTCATAGCAAACAAATTGAAGAATTCCTAGAACAAACTAATCCCGCTCATCGGTAGGAGGGATTTTTGCCACGAGACATACTTCTCCATATGCACAACTTATCGTTGCCTCATTCCCATATTGAATGTATGGTGTACTGAAACTGTTCATCTTTGCCAATGGTGTTACCCATGCCATAGCGACCTCATCGTGGTGCTCCCTGTCATCGAAACTGCTAATAATCTGCGCACCTTCAGACTCCCGCAAATACTCAGGCACTCCCTCTTCAATTTGGTTTTGATGTAGGTCAACGAAAGAGTCCACCAGCGCACATCGTCCATCATAATCGTCATCGCGGTAGATGACTTTTATCGCAACGTCGAGCGAAAGGAGGTTGCATCCGCGTTTGATGGCTGCGTCTGTCCCCTTCAGACAATCTTCTATGTCAGCGGGCCTCGAAGACTTGGGGTTAAATGGATATTTGTAACCCAGACCAAAGCCAAGACAACCGCCGTAAGGGAGAAATGTTTGATTCTTCAAAAGGCGGCCCAATGCCTCACTTATCTCTTTCTCAGAGTTATCATTGCCAAAAGGAACGCTCGTCTTCTTCGTGTTGCGGTACAGGTTGTAGGTCAGAGTGACACGGTATCCCGAGATGACATGCGAAATCTCATGTTCGACATCACTGTAGAAGGCAATGAAAGTTGCTTGAGGAGAAGACTGATCCCGAACTTTTTGAGCAGAGTCAAGGGTCCATTCTTTTCCGCCATGACGAATGATGAAACAACCGCCTTCATGTACGGTTGGAAGAACAACAACGAGCGATCCGAACATACTATCGCTACGAGGGGTGTCTACATGAGGCTTGAAGAAACCGCCAGGACCTAAAATCAAAAACGGCTTAATTTTCAGTTTATCTCCTTTGCAAGCAACATACCATACACGTTGAGCTTATAGAGCTCAGAACGAATCGACTTTGACTGAAGGCGGCCTCGAAGCAGGGAATCGCTGATAGTTTCAATTATCCCCAGATCTGAAGGAGAGAAATTCACTGCGAAACGGTCCGTGTCTATCTTGCCTGCTTTACGGTATGCCTCGTCGAGGACGTCTTTCTGATCGAACCCGAAGGTGGCTGGTTGACATGCGTTGGCCAGATTTTCGAGTTCAGCGTCTGTGGGATGGGTGAAATCGAGAAAGCTAGCAAACGCATTGGTCATTAGTTTAATTTTGTTGACAGTTTGGGGATTCTCAACTTGGCACTCAAACCTCTGGATCGATAATAGACCGTAGAAAAGCTGCGGCTTAAAGGAATGGTTCCAGTGCAATAAGGGGTCCCCTCGAGTCTTCTAATCACTGACTGGAGGTCAGCAAGCGGTTCAGACATTGTGCAATACTGTAAAGCTCGTTAAATGTAAGGAAGTAATGTCACGTCCGTCACACTGGTCATCAGGAAAAAACATAGTCACTTTTTCTCAATACAGCTTCTTGTTATAACTTCAGGCCTATCACGGGTACGCGTTAATCAATTGATCCAAAAAACAAAAAAAAAATCTTGACTGTGGTAACCCAATCAGGAAATATTTCTTTTTTTTATCTTTCTTTTTCTTTCTTTTGTTTCTTTCTTTTGATACTCACTTCAATGATCAGAAAACCAATGTATCTACAACTCTATAACCAAGTAAAGGATAAGATTGGCACTGGCTTCTCTACTATTTTTGTATATCCAAGACATTCAAATTGTTCCAAAAATTAGATTATTTTGTGCAGGAAGGGGACAAATATGTCACAATCCAACATTTACAATTTAATCTGTTTCATCTGACCTGCCAACTGTGCGGTGGAAGACTCCTGAATACAGGCGTTGTAGCATTTACATTGAAGGAGTAGCCATGCCTGAAGACACTGACAAAAGGTATCTTTAGATTCTCGGTTATTTCATTATAATATGATATTTGCTCTTTTTAACCCCAGACATTCCCCTGATACATTTTATGCTATCCCAGTACAGTTATCCGCATCTGACTCTGCGCAAACACCACCTTCACCTATATCTTTTACCAAACCAAGACCTTCGCGCAGTTCCACCCACTCCCAGTCCACAGCACATCCAAAATCCACTCCAAGTACCCACAGATCTCATTCTAGCCGACATTCTTCCAACAACACCCATTCGTATTCACACCGCTCAAGTTCTCATGGTCCCTCTTCTCAGTTCAGGCGCGAACGCGAGCGGCAGCTTGCCAATACTCCTAGAGACACTCTCATACAGCTCGCTATCTCAAGGGAGCACGAATCGCGCGAGGCAAAACATCTCCTCACTACGGCTCTCATGCAGTTGGAAGCCACCCGCGAAAGGCTCGCAACTGAACAAGAATCGAGAATTACCCTCGAGGAAGAAAGGAATGAACAAGGTGTCAAGACAACGAAGGCGATAATAGACGCTCAGAAAGACACCATGGATGCGAAGGAAGAAGTGCGAAGATTTCGATTACAGTCGGACAATGCTCAATCAGAGCTGTTAGTCTTAATCCTCATATCACCTCTTCTGTTCGTGGCTGATTGTGTTCTTAGCGAACAGGTTGGTGCTCTGGTCCAGCAACTTCAAATGGAAAAAACTGATATCGAACGAGCGCTCGTTCGTGCCCGGACCACCGCTCGTTCATTTAAAGAACGAGCTGTCCTTGTTCAAGCCCAAGAAGAAGGTCGCCGTGAAGGCTTTGAAGAAGGTCTACGCCAAGGGCGGGCGATGCATGGTATTGTGGACATGTCCCACATGCCACAAATCCAACCGTTGAATATTACCGCTCCAGGAGCCGAATCAATCCAGAAACGTGATCCGAAATGGCCTTCTGTTGCTGGACCTTCTACCTCCAACCGAAGTGTCAGTGATGGTCTAAAGCATCGCTCACTATCTCTCGAAGCTGAAATCGAGCATGAAAACCTGTTGAAGATCGAGGTGAATGAGAACTTCCGGGTGAAAACTCAATTGAAGCAACTCGAGATCGAGCTTGACAGAGAACGGCAGAAGAATAAAGAAGCCGAGTTGGAGAGGAAACGGTTACTGGAGGAGACGGAACGATTGAAGAAGAAATTAAGGGAGAAAGATGCGGAGGTGAAAGTCATGAAGGAAAGAGATGAAAGTCAGCGGAGGAAGTTGAATAGGGAGTTGCACGACAGGGAGGAAGGCTTAAGGAAACGACTGAACGAGGTCGAAGAGGAAAACGAGAACGAAGTGCGCAGGTTAAAGGCCGAGATAGCGAAGCTGGGCAGAGAAAAGCAGGCCGAAAAAAGGATTAGGGAGGAAATGGAGAAGAGGGAACAAGATAAGGACAAGGAAAGTAGCAACCCATCAGCTCCAGATACTTTGGCGATGCCTTCAGTGGAACAAAGTATTAAATACATCCCGATGCCGCCACCACCGATCCCATTTAACAAAGCAGGATTTGTCCCTCGCCCCGGTTCATCCGGCTCTGGCTCCCAGTACAATGGAGGACGCCGTGCCTCGGTCGGATCGAATGCGTCGACGGTCTCTTTAGAAACCCCTGGAGTTTCAGTTGGAAAGAGGCTAAGTAAAATACCAGAGGCAGACGATGCTGACAGTAGCCCAAGTCCCCCCCCGGTACCGATGAACCCTCCCGGTGTTGGCTATTATAACACGCTCACACATTGGCCTGACGGGGCACAAGGACCACTGGATCCTGATAGGCTCCACCCCGGTATATCGATATACGGTCCACCTGCAACGGGACTGTCGAATGAGAGCCAGTCTTCTATTCAGATTCAAATTGAACCTCCAGTAAGCATAGTTGTCGCCTCTAATACTGTATTTTTCCCACTGTATTGCAGTCTCGACCGCCGTCAACCATTGACCAGCAAGAAGTTGATGGGTCCGGAAATTTTCTTAGCCCAAATGCTCAACCTATCTTGCTTCCTTCGCAGCAAGAAACTATTCTACCTGTACGGCCTCGTGTTGGAGCAGACAATAATGATAACTTGTCATATAATCAAGACACCTCAAGAATGGATGCCCAACCCAATTCGCCTGTGATACCTGGCGTTACTGTTCCAATGCCTCAACCACCACCGCTAGTATCAGGAAGACCTGCCTCAACATCTTCAGTTTTTGAGGGGCCATTGCCTCCTGGATTTGTTCCCCAAACAATTACGAATGCCCGAGGTGTGACGGCCCCGATTTTGCAAGCGGGGGGCGCGGCTCTCCCACCCGTTATACCTTCTGCTCTTGGTTCTCGGGCTGGACAGCATCAACCTCGTTCAGCAGCACTGTCCAGGTCAACCCCGTTTTATGGGAATCCCCTGAATCAGGACCCGGACACAGAGGGTAAGGATGACCCCCCTATGACCTCTGCTTATGGCCCACCGTCGATTCCAACAAACCGCATGGGTGGTGCCATCGGACCTCGTAGCGGATCAGCCATGACACCAGGCATGACCATCCACGATTTTCCTGTTTCAGGACCACCACCTTTTGGTAATTTCGCGCCAAGGCCGACCTACGGGCCTTCAACCATTCCCCCAACGAGTATCTGGCCATATCCACCTGGATCTCTCCCTCCTTCGCTGACCCCCGAGGATGACGAAGACGAACAGAATGATCTTGACCCGCAGACGGCCCACAACACAATGATAAATGCATCTATTGGGAGGAGTGATTCGCCAATTGGATATAACGATGGCATTGGAGGGGTAAGCCCTGGGTATGGTGGCAGGTGGTGAACCAGACCAGCGGACTAGAAGTGACTTATCATTTTGCTTATTCACATTCCTTCTTAACTGAAATGTCATACTCTCTGGCTCCTGTGATGCATTGGATTATATTTGCTATGCACGGAATTTGGTGAATATCTTATCTTTACAATTGTATATATTAGTAATAGTCCCATTGTACTGTTGAAACACATTCTACATTGAATCACCTTTCCAGCTTTTCTAATGACATTGCTTCATGGGCTTCAGCATCCCGCCGATTTCCCACGGGTTTTTTGTGTGTAGATAATAGCGACAAATTTTCTAAAAATTTTGAGCCTAAAAACCAGTGCAATTGGTTAAGAAATGAGTAATCTAGAGAGTTTTTATTGGAATAAAAATGTCAGTTTTCTGAAGTCCAATGTGCAATACAAAGGGGACAGAAAAAGCAGGGATTACTTTTATTGCCACTAATCGGCAATGGCTGCTGGTGACTGCGTCACTCTTCTCGTTAGGTAAACATCTGAGACTTTTACCTAGTTTATCGACATAGAGTTACGACGTAGTAACTCGTTCATCTCTTCTACGTAGAAGTAGCTTCTATAGCTACTCTATTTTTTCTCTTCCCACCCTTTTTTTCCCCTCTTTCTTGGCACTAGCATTACCTGTCCGCCGAGAAAATCAATGTTATTTTTCGGAGCTGATCGCCTCTATGGCTTCAGTTTTCCCCCGCTACCTTTTCACCGCGTGATCAGAATCCCCTTGAAAAACATTGGTGAGTTATTAAAATTGGTGTCACAGGTAAATGTGACCACGGGTAGCCCAAATTCGGATCTGTGGGTCACTGGGTATTTTCGCTATATTTGGATCCCTGTAGCATCAATTTTGAAGGTAGGCAGCCCAAATTACTTTTAAGTCATAACTCAGTCAATTCTTAACGGATCCTAAAGATCTTGGGCTCAAAATCTTCAAACAATTCATGGCACGGGTTACCCGTGGGTTTTTGTGTCTCGGCCCTAGGCTTCAGTTTGCCTTGACATTTGACTTCCTTAAGCAATTCTTTGAGAATAGATTTAGGTGTTATGAACTGCCCTATTATTTTCTTTCTTTCTCTGTGAGAAATTGCCTTGTTTCTACCCCAAGAAAACCTGTACCTGCACACAGGGATACAGGTATTAACTGGGGTTACCTTATGGATAGGGCATAGCATAGTACGATTGTCACAACCCGTCACCGGTCACCCTCTGCAAGTGATTAACACATGTTATCGGAGATATGTGTCAGCCACAATCCGGCTTTCGGCAGTTCCGGAACAATACTATCCCGGCCAGATAATTTTCTTTGGCATGCTCCACCAGTCTGACGCTATATAGCGGGTTATTCAGCTGCGAGGATGTTCCAGAGAGGGTAGAACTGAATGTCGGCAAGCGGACGCATATGTCCAAAACGGTGGGTCGAGCCGTCGACACCCCGCTTTTACAGTCTGCCGGAAAGCTCTAGACCAACGGCGTTGAACACAACTTTAAAAGGTTCACTCCTCGCAATCGTCGACATAAGCGCTCCCCTGGACCTGTCGTGAAAATATTTGACATTTATCCCAACTGGTAGGCCTTCCTTCCGTCTTGGCGATCGTTCTAATACAGAAACACACCACAGTCGTGATCTGACAATCGTTGCACATCCTTCGTTGAAATCCCTTTCCAGTCATACACGACAGAAAGCCGACTTAAAGTCTTAAGATTGACCATGATCCGTTTCGATAATCTCCCACCCGAAGTGATGCATGCTATGTGCACACCAATGCACCAGATCCTCCCACCTGTTACTCTCCCCCAAAGTTCGTCGGCATCCACTTCTGGAGCATTGTACCTTGGCTCTCTTGCCGCTGTGTACGATGCAGCGGCTCTGCGCGAAGCACATATCTCTCATATTATACAAGTGTTAGACGTTCCATGGCAGCCGTTGTCGGAAAAGGATGGTTTCAGTTGCTATAAGATTCCTGTGATGGACGACATCTCGGTGGATTTGCGGCCACACCTTGAGGAGGCGTGTACACATATTGATAGAACACTAAGGAGCGGGAACAGTGTGCTCGTACATTGTCACCAGGTGAGTTAGAATGCAATTTTCTCTATCGAGGGGATTCTTTCATTAATCTCATTGGTGTATGACGGATGTACCAGTCCGAGTGCATTCCCTTATCTCTATGGCTCGGTTTATTTCCATAACATATCTGATGAAAATTTATAGGGTGTTTCTCGCAGTGCCGCCATTGTGATAGCCTACCTCATTCGCAACCATGGCCTATCTTACGAGAACGCATTTGATTTGGTCAAGCGCAAAAGGGCTTGTGTCAAACCGAATGCAGGGTTTGTTCGGGCACTTCAGGAATGGGAATCGTCGTTAAAACGACCACCCATGGCCAGACGATTCACTTATTAGAATGTCTTTCCTAAGTCTAGGGTTACACGGTTTTGTTGTCATTTGCAAATCGTTGATTTCGTTTCTTGGGACTTAGGAGACGAATTAACAATAGATATTATTATAAGTACTGTGAAAAATGTTCAAGGTGACACGTTATGTGTGACAGTTGTGACCATCTCAAGTCGTAATCTTCAGAACTTCAGTTTCTAATTCGATGTCGCAAGATTCTGTGACTATAGAGGACATCTCAGAAGTAAGTTTACAGACTGAGAAACCGTTTTTACCGTTAATGTATTCTTCAGTCGGAACTCTCGGGGGAGAATGGCGAGGTTTATCTATTCCAATGGCTCGCCTCGACGGAAGGGAAGTTGCAAAGGACTACCACGGTAAATGCATATTTGACAATTTGACAATGCTTATTTTACTTCGTATGACTGTTTCAGAATGACTTAAAAACAAAGAAATCGATCTTAGAAAAAACGTTCGTCAGAATCATTTCTGCAACGGAAGGATATCCACAACCCGGAAGAGCTATAAGACATCTCGTCGGCCGGTGCCTGGTCTTGTTATATACACGCGGGGAGACGAGGACCATGTTTGATACGCTTCAAGCACTACTCAGATTGGTTGGGGACGTCAAGGCGGTCGACAAGGATGTGGTAAAGACGTGAGTGCTTGTATACCAGCTTCCTAGACCCTCTCATATGTGATAAAGGGCGGCATTTTCGTGCATCGGAGATATAATGGGTGTCTTCGGATCGCAGGTCATGTCGTTTATGGCAGATATCAGCACTGTAACGATCAAGACATACAAATCGTCAAGCGTGAGTTCCTATCTGCGTTGGGAATACACAATTGCCAATTTAATTGCCAGTCTTGTCTGTTACGCTACCACGCCCTGATTGCACTTGCCAAGTCACTCAAGACTGCGAAGAGAGCTGTGCAGGATTCGACAACCAAGGACATTATTAAGCAGATGAAAATTGCGCTTACCGATAAATCGTTACCCATTCAACGCGCTGCATCCGAGGTATGTCCACTGCTTCAAACCCGACAATGATTACTCGACCATGACACAGGTCATCACTGCGATGTATTCGCACCCTGATCCGGTATTGCTTACCCTTGCTGAGTTGGATTCTATAATTTCCCAATCCATCAAAAGTCTAGATGTAACCGATCAAGTTACTCGTCACTCCCATGCACAACTTGTTGGCTACGTCCTTGCTTCTACACAAATAGAACGTGTTGTTCCTACGCAAGAAGCCCTTCCTAAGCTGTCCAAGAAAGACCTTAACCAAGATGTACGGCAGGGCATGGACGACGACGTTGACAAGAACAACGTGACGGCTGAAGTGATCAAGCCCATGTTAACTCCTCAGGAAATGCTAGTCCACCTGTCGACACATTTTAATAAACCTAATGTGTCAAGGAAGACCAGGATTGGTATATTTGATTTCTATGCCGCATTATTCACGAAACTTGGTGCTGGGTTTTGTGAGACAAACTTTTCGTTGATCGTCTCGCATCTGCTCTCGGAGGTCATTTCTAGTCCCCGGTTTATCAATCCTAACCCAAACCTTGCCGCATCTGTAATGCGATACGAACGCTTGTTGGTCCGCTCCCTGGTTGGCATCTTGTTGCGGGACTTGGTGGGGGTGAGGATGTTGAGCGAGCAAGGGCAGATCGCGGCGATACAAGAGTTGGCGAATGCTTATTTAAAAAGATGGCCCGCAATGATGCCTGGACAGGTTGCCCCTTCGTCCTCAGTGTTAGTGTGTGTGTTAAGAGAGGTTGCTGGGTTATTGCAGCAGTTAGGGAACGCGCCGCCTCCTGTTCAGGTCATGTCGAATTTCATTGGATACACAGAAAATTAAAATTAACCGATCCTTTTTCTCTTACAGAGTGCATTGGCAGAACCACTGGTTACACTCTTATCCCACCCCAGTCATACTGTTCGTGTGGCCTCTTCTTTGGCCCTTCAAAGCTTCTGCTTCTCTACACCCTTGCGTCTTCCTAAAACCATCATAACGTTGATGGAAAAACTTCAACGTGATCTTACCACATCCCTCACACCATCTGCTTCTTCTGAAGTTTTGTTTCGCGCTTTGGGTCATGCTTATGGCCTCGCGGCCCTAGTAAGCATCATTCCACAGCGGCCTCTCTACGTCTCCTACGACGTTCCCGCCAAGGTTCTTGATATGGCTACACAGCTTCTCAAAAGAGCTGGGGAACACGACGTCAGGATTGCTGGTATCGAAGTGGAAGTGGCTTGGATGCTAATTGCTTCCTTAATGGCTCTTGGGCCAAATTTTGTTCGTCCCCACCTCGCCCAGTTGCTCGTTTTATGGCGGAATGCGTTACCAAAACCTACCACAAAAGATGCCGTTGGGAGTGCTGGGAGGTCAATTGCTGAATGGGAGTTTCTGTTGCACGTGAGGGAAGCGGCTTTAGGTGCTATATGGTGTTTTTTGGAACGGAATAAAAGTGTCCTTGTTACCCTGGATGTAGCGAGAAGGATAGCAAGCGTGTTGAGCAATGCCCTTTCTTTCGCAAATAATTTTATTTCCGCCGGTGTGGAGGATCCAGGGGATGCCACGCCGCTTCAGCAACAGAACGTGACTCGAAGGAGTGGAGGGCTTACACTGAGGGACAGAGAGGCACTTTTAAGGAGGAGGGTCCATCAATGTTTCGTATCCTTGGGCTTTTCATCTATCCCAGATCAGACACAAGTGATCCTTCTTCAATCCGTTGTATCGTTGTTTGCATCTCCTGACGGGTACGCAGGATCATCAGTACAAGCTGCAATCGCTTCATCGACGGGCACTTTCGTCAGTGTGTGGACGAGTGGGGACGGGTATGGGTATGGCGTCACAGCAGTCGAGGTTTTTGATACGGATGGTGAAGAGGATTTGATGGATGCTACCGGAGGGCGCGGGAGTATAGGAGATGGTGGAGACACTGATAAGAGGAAGGGAGTAAGTGACTATCTGAACAGGGACACGATTGAAGTCACAATTGACGTTTTGGTGCGGTCCATTCCTTGGAAATTTTCCTCGATTCTGATATGGTCGGCAGAACCGGAAACCCATTCTTGGTGCTTGTGAATATGATCCTCTATCGCTTTGCCGATCGTCGAAGTCTTCTTTAGAGACAGAATCCTACAGCCCCCTCTCTGAACCGCCTCCTCCTGGTACCTCCGTCGTTGACACTGCAATTGAGCTGTTTTCCAAGCTTCTCCCTCTACAGGACCTCCCTTCCACGCAGAAAATCTTATCAACTCTGCTCGAGAATGTCCGCTCATCAAAGTTAGAGAAGAATGTGGGAAGGAAAGCTGCTGTTTGGGTGAATATTTGTGTGGCCATTGTATTGACTTTGAGAATGGCGACATGCAGTCCGGGTAACTTCAAGCACGCGAAGGAGACCTTCGGTAGTTCCGCAGTGACTAGCTTACTTTCATCTTTTCTTATGGTGCGTTCCTCCCTGCCCCCTCTGCCTCTCTCTTATTGTGGCCTATTCTTGTGACCTAGGGATCCCTCATTGAAGGCGACCCCGTTCTCCGATCAGCCGCAAGCGAATCCATAGGTCGACTTGCGAGTTTGTCAGGAACAAATTATTTAACAACTCAAATCAAAGACCTCGTTGATCAAGTTGTCAACAACCGCAATCCCAACGGTCGAGCTGGGTGTGCGTTGGCATTTGGTGCTATCTACAGCCACGTTGGCGGGCTAGCTGCCGGCCCGCTCCTCAAAACTACTGTGAACGTGTTGATGTCTCTCATTAACGACCCACATCCTATCGTTCATTTCTGGGCTCTGAACGCATTAGTTAAAGTGATCAATGCTGCTAGTTTAGCCTATGCCCCATTCGTCTCTGGTACTCTTGGAATATTGCTCAAGATCTACCTCGCAGAGTCGCACGAGCGCGAAGGTGGCACACTCGCGAACTCGAACATCAGTGGCGATTTTCCAGCATACCCCATCGCATGTCAAATTATTGATTCGGTGATTACAGTACTTGGGCCAGACATTCAGGAGTCGACGAGGACGAGCGGATTGGTTCAGAATTTAATGAATGAGTTCCTGAAAGGTGAAGTTGAAGACGAAGGAATTTGTGTTCAGGCAATCAAGTGTATACAACACTTTTTGATGTTCGCACCCGACCACGCTGACGTACCCGAATTGGTTCAGCGATTTCGTGGACATTTAAGTTCGACGACCAGGAGACCACTTAAGATGGCGTCTATTAACGCATTTTATCAACTGGTGCAGAAGGATGCTTTGGCCATGTCCAAGTTAGGGGGGGATGGTTTAGTGGAAGACTTATTCGGGATGTTGGACGATGATCAACACCCACTGAGTGTCCAGGGCGTGAGGAATGTAATATCGAGCTGGCTGAGGCAAACGGTTGTCTTGAATCCGTCGGCTTGGATTGATCTTTGTCAGAGGATCATGGCGAGGACAACGGCCAGTCAACAGGTGGCCGATGCCGCGGCGATTCACCAGCAGCAGCCGCAAGTTTTAAGAGATGATGAAGGAGAATCTTTGAATGTGAATTCGGGGAATGGCAATCCCGGTGGGGTGGGAGGCGATGTTGGTGCTCGTGCCAATGGGAGAAAGAATAGACTCACTTCGAGATGGAGAACTCAGTTGTTCGCATTGCAGTGTTTGCACGAAATATGTAGCATTATTTCGAACAGTGGACGGAAGGAACACTTCGACGCAGTTTTTGCGAGACAACAAAGCGTTGCGTTTAATGGACTGCTGTTTTCAAGAGTAACGGATTTGATCAGAATGGCATTTACTGCCTCAACGGCTTATGTTACCGAAATCAGGCTGGCGGGGTTGACTGTTCTGAGGGATGTCATCGAGGTGAATGGTGGAGTTAATTTTCCTTTTATTGTTTTGTAACTGAGTCAGCTTTTTTATTTTGTATCTGTAGATTTTTGCAGCTTCTCCTGATCCCGCCTACGGTGATGCACTGTTACTGGAACAACATCAAGCTCCGATTACGGCCGCCCTCACTCCTGCTTTCTCGTCCGACTCTACCCCTGAAATCCTAGCATCGGCTGTCCACGCATGTGCAGTCTTCGTTGGCTGTGGGGTCGTGAAAGATGTAGGGAGAATGGGTCGCATTCTCAAACTCTTGATATCTGCTCTAGAGCAGTCGAAAGGTGCTATTTACGCCTTTGCCCCTGATTTAGCATTTATATTTTTACTTTTTTCAGAGTCCGGAATACTCTCGCTCGGTGAAACGGGAGAGCTTAGTCCAAATGCTTCTGCAATGCTCAGGATATCAACGCTATCGGCTTGGGCACAGCTCCAGGTATCAAGTGTTCACCAAAATTATTTAATAGATGTTGTGAAACCCTATCAATCCACCCTCTCGTTGTTGTGGATAGCTGCGCTGCGTGATTATGCCAGCATCCGGATCGATCCAGAGTCTTTGCATGATACATCCTCTGTAGCTCTCGATTCGTCGTATTCAAGCCTTGGAAAGGAGGTTTTATTGCCTGCAAGTTCTTATTTGGGTTCGTATATGATGAACGCTAATACTTGACCCCCAGTATTATTCTATGTCGTGGTCCATCATCCTCCGAGCTGTCGCAACTGCAATGCAGGCTCAAGACCCCCATATCCTTGCTGCGATGGATGGGAAAGAAGCTAGCTCACTTGATAAAGACCCTATCCTGTCTGCCAACAGGAAAGAGCCGACCGCATTCTTCCAGGTCATATTTGGTCTCGTTTATGAGGCATTAACGACATCTTCAGCGGATGCTACATCCTCTAGCAATCGCCAATATGCCGTTATCTCTGCCCTTCAAGCACTCAAATGCCTCGTCCGACCCGAGTATTCAGGCAATGCACTAACAGAGCCCACAATCTTTGATGAGTTCATGAGCCTTTGTTATCGGATGGGTATGACTGAGGCGCCAGCAATTCAAGTACATCTGGTGGAGATGTTGGCTGTATTTGCCTCTGCGCAATCTTCAATCGTCGCTGACTCATTAACTTTAACTTCCCCTCCTGCGCATTGTCTCCGCATTTGTTCCAATATTTTGAAGCAGGCTACCTTGTCACGTGTCAGCGTCGCTCGTAAGTGGTTCAATCTTCCATTTGTTTCTTCAGCAATTATATACTTATTACATACTTATTTTGAAGAGGGACAATTACCGGATCGAATTGCAATTATCTTGACTTCAATCACTGCATTTTCCTCAATTGCTGCATCTATTGCTTCATCCCAACGGGAAGACGTACGAGGCGTAGCCATATTATTATATACTGGTATACATGTTCTCCTAACTATATGTGACTACTCAAGTATTCATGATCTAGGTCTCCTCAAGGATGAGACAACGGAGATTGATTTTGTGGGACCTACGCTTCCCGCGCTCAAGACGCTGTTGGATCTGCCTGTACCAAACCCTGATGATAAGGAAAGATATGGTCGTTTGGTCAATGCTCTTCTCTCTACATGTCTGCTTAACATAGACAGTATGCGGTGCGCATTTATTTTATTTGTATTACCCAGGGCTCATATTTTCTAAAAGTGGACGTCATGGCTTAATTTCCACAAAAAAGATAAAAAATAATATGCTCGCAACCGTCTTGATTCTTACCGTCACTCCTCCATGGGTCAAGATTGGAAAAGCTGTAGTTGAGCATGCTTGTTACTTAATCTCTCAGAAAATATTAGATGCCGATGAGGTTTAGTCAAGTTGGTCTTGTCAGTTGAACTCTATACTTACACTCCAACCCAGATATCACTTACCGCTGCACAGTGCTCGAAGACCCTGATCTTCGCATCTTCAAGTGGCAATCCTACACTTCGTCAATGTACGAGACTTCTTGTACCTGGCCTTGTCGAGTTTACAGCCAAAATGGCCTCTCCCGTACATGAGGGCACCACTTCGGAAGCAAATGCTGCATCTATCATTGAAGTCTGGAAAGCTTTTACTTCTCTTTTCACCGGGACCGCCGAGCATCTTCGTGAGTTTATGTAAACATTTGGAATTGGGTTCACAATGAAATCTGTTTCCAGGACCACAAGTTCTTGGTGTTTTGTTACCCACCATTTCCCTATTGCTCACTACGAATGTCCCAACCCAGCCGGCGAGTGCATTGGTCACATCGCAAACGGTAGCACAGCTGTTGTCATTTGCGACGATAAGTCCTTCAGCTTTTAAGGAGGCAGCGGCTAAACTTGATGCATCCCGTCGTGAACTTCTCGAACATTGCATCAGGCGGGCAGTCGGAAGTTCGACTACCTCATATTCCGCAGCACAAACAAAACCCCAGATATCTCTTAGATCCTTCTGAAACACCGTTTATGGCATTGTAGGTCTGTGCCCTAGCACCTGACTTTTTTTCGTAGCTTGAACATCCTGACACCAAGTATTACTCCGACGTACAAAAATGTTTTTATGCAAAAGATGGTGCTGGAAAGAGGATTGTATTACATATTGCATTTGAGAGTAAATATTTGGAATTCCAACAAATGTACATCAAGATGTCGATAGCGAAATGCCTTCATTCAGGCACTGCTCTTACTATGATAGGCAAAACCGCTAGATAAAATTCAGTACATAGAAGTCCCAAAACTCATTCGGGAAACTCACATCCTGTGGGTAACAACATCGATTCCCGTCCAACCGCATTGAGGAAGCCATTCATAAATCCACCATGTGCTGTGATGGAAATAACTGGTAATCGGATGAGTGTAGAGTTAGAAATATTTATGTCATGGACGCACAAGTGGCCTCAATAAAACCGTGGAAGACGTAGTCCAGCACACCCTTGGCCCGGATAGATACCTCCAGGGGTGTTTCGCGGATGTTTGCTTTCCAATGCTCGTCCTCCTCAGTCAGAGAAGAGTCAATTTCGAATGTCGGAAATGCGGATGAAATATATGAACGCGATTTCCGCTTATCGCAGGTATGTACGCCAAGTTGCTCTCGACAGTTCTGGACTCGTAGCTAAATCTCATTGAAACGCTTCGAATTTTGAGAAACCCACCTCCATTACATAAATACCATTAGGATACGTTTCAAAAACACCATTGGAAATGATAGAAGCGGTGTGTAAAGCACGGGTCAAAGGACTGGTGAAGCGTTTGTGAGGCGCGAAAAGTCCATATTTGGCTTCAGTTGTCCAAGCATCATGAATGGCTTGTGCTTGTTCGATGCCGAGGGGAGTGAGTTTAGGATCGGCTAAAGTCAAATGTTAGATGAACATAACAGAAACTTGTATATGAACACATACGGCCCCATACAATTTCGCCGTCGCCATTCAACTTCGACCAATATCTGTGAATGAAAATAAGTTGGAGACACCAATAGCAAAACCAACACTGACGCATCCCATGCAATAGTACCATATTTGGATTCAGCAACATTATCTTAAGATAGACTCAGAATATGCACTATATCGATATAAAAAAAACAGACGATATCCTTGACCATGCCGAGAAAGAAGAAAAAATTTGTAGGCTATCCCAGGGGGAGCGTCTTCGTTCAGCTGTCGAATCTGTTGGAAGAATTTAGGCCATCTATCTTGTGAATCGTCGTTTAATCCGAATCTTGGTGGGACCTAACAACCGTCACGCTTATAGTCAATGTTGAATTCTACATTGAAGGGTTCTACGAACGTACAGCGGGCAGATGAGGATCTCTGGCAAGGTCGTCATGGGCAAAATAGCCCAAAAGTGCCTAGAATCTAGTAAGCCAAGACAGCCGGAGAGGCAAATGGGTCGCACCTCGTAACGATAGTTGTGTACCATCGAGCTTTATAATGGTTACGTAACTAATTTGATTGGGCATTTTCAAAACTGGCGATCCCAGCAGGGTAACTAAGCGCTTGAAATGATTCAGTACCTATTTGTTGAACGCATAGCACGAAGTGCAATTCTCTTGACAGCACTATTGATCGAATGCGGTGCAGACGGTATATAAATTAGATTGGCTGCTCAAATATAAGGGTTTGAGTAGATTGTAGCACACAACAGCATGGAAGTGACTCGACTATTTCGTTCCTCTATGTCATTCTGAGTACTACAGTGTCCCTGGCGATCCCCTGTCGCCCTGAAAGCGATGTTGAGGCGCGCGGCAATGCGGATTCGCACGCACAGACCGCAATTGGAAGGAAAATGGGGTTGATATAACAGCAGAGCACAGGAATTGAAGCTGAGCTTTAAATTGAACCGAATCATACGTTGACGGTGCTCTTCCAACATCCTTACTGAACCCCTCCTCGAACGACTATCCAATTCTCCAACGTATCCCTTACGACCTTAGACAAAATGTCAGAAATTAGACGGAAACTCGTTATCGTTGGTGATGGTGCTTGTGGAAAGGTCAGCATAGGTCTCTCATTATCAATTTTGCAATGTCAACAACTTCTTCCACAGACCTGCTTGTTAATCGTCTTCTCCAAAGGAACATTCCCAGAGGTGAGTATAGAATTAAACGATGTGTATTTTTGTTTCTTTCCACAGGTTGCGTCCATTCAACAAAAATGGTGCAATTTTGGACTTTCTTGCCTTACCCGCATTCTTTCCATTTGGTGGTGTCTCACGTTTCTTCTACCTTTAGGTCTATGTTCCTACAGTGTTCGAGAACTATGTTGCCGATGTCGAGGTTGATGGCAAGCATGTTGAGCTTGCTCTATGGGATACGGCTGGTCAAGAAGATTACGACCGTCTCCGACCTCTGAGCTATCCCGATTCACACGTCATTCTCATCTGCTTTGCCGTTGACTCTCCTGATTCACTTGATAACGTTCAGGAGAAGGTTTGTTCACCATATCTCGGGTTGCTATCTAAAATCTAACTCTCATTTGTTCCCCATCACGATCATGCTGCGGTTTCATAGTGGATTTCCGAAGTTATGCATTTCTGCGCTGGGTTACCTATCATCCTTGTTGGCTGCAAGAAAGATCTTAGACGCGACCCCCGTGTGATTGAGGAGCTCAGGAAGACGAATCAGCGACCCGTCACCCCAGAGGAGGTAGGTTTTCCCTTTCGGTTCCCTCTATTTGCTGTGCTTCGTTGTCTTGCAAGGACGTTCTCATGGTCATTTTCAGGGAATGGCCGTTGCACAGAAGATTGGAGCCAAGCACTATCTTGAATGTTCTGCAAAGACGGGTGAAGGAGTTCGTGAAGTCTTCCAGTATGCTACACGTGCAGCCCTCCTTACGAACAAGAGGCAGAAGAATCGCAACCATTGCATCGTATTATGAATACAGTTTCAAGCTGGGGGGAAGGCAGATAACTTTAGGCGTAACGGCACGACGAGGGTTGTGTCTTCTCATCGTATCTACATTTTGTCGCCTTCCAATTTCATTCACAAAGTCACGAATCTTCTTCCATACGACCATATAGTCCTTTGCACGCCATTTTTTTGGTGGCTTTTGAGTCATAGTTCTCTTTTTTTCCCTTCATAATCTTTGTGTGCCTACTAGCATGCCTGATGTTTCGACCCTTGCAATCTCACTTCTTCCGATGCCCTAGGTCTTTTGTCACGAAGGGATTGGCTTCGGACGATTTTGATGAGAGTGGAAAGTATATTTATTGGTGTAGCCAAAAATACAACAGGGTTAACAAGATGGACTTGACTGCAGACTGTATTCGTGATAACGACTATCTAATAAAAAGAGGAATGTACCTATCAAAATGCCTTGCAGAACCAGTTGGTGATGGCATGATTTGTACCCGAATCATTGGTGATATCACCGCCAGTGGCATCCCCTTCCTTCAGTGTCTCTACCTCGACTCTGTTTTTATACCACGATCGACTTGCATCAGTCTGCTTTGAAGCAACCCCAGTTTGTATCGCGATATTGGAATCGTGTGTCCTGCATTGGTGATGACCATGACAAGGAGAAAACCAGCATGATCCCTCATGCGATCTGGTGGCAATGGGAGCGGAACGACTGAGATGGAAAGATTCGGATTTTGCAATGACGGTGGACCGCATCGTCTTCGATTGTCCTTTCGCTTCATAGTCGAACTTCATAGGGGTATCAACGAGGGGAGGGCAAAAACCTTGGGGTTTATACCAACAACGATCGTTCTGTGTGAAGTACTCGAATCTTTAGTCAATGAGGTGTAGATACGAAAACATCAAGCCTTACAGAGGTTCGCATCCCGATAAATATCCAAAAAAAACAATTCAACCTTAAGCGAGAGTGGGGAACAGAGTCGATCGGGCTTGGCGCTTGGCGCTTAGCAAGCGGCTGAAAATGTGTTAAACTGGTAAAGCATTAAGTTGTGTTGACATGTGGCGCCTTGGCCAAGGAGTTGGACCCAATCACCAACATTGACCAAGGTTAGGCCGGATATGACTGGGACAGGCACGGGAGGATCGGCCCCTCCTGTGCAATTTGGATTCAAGAAGAAAAAAGAGAATTGACATTTATTATTTAATTAATGCAGAAGCAATAAAAACCTACGGATTGCTGTAGCATGTTGTTTGCAGAATACGGCCATCTCAGCCAATCGACCTTCGTTGATTCAATACGGACTAGTAGCAAATAGTTATGGGTAACATAGTTGTTTGCAGCGTATTAACATGAACCGACATGTATATTCCACCAAGTTGCGACTCACTGTCTTGGTACCGCGGCCCGCCGTTTGCACAGAGATTCCATAGCTTTTGGTATCCGGTCAAGATGTCGAGCTTAGGGGTGGTAAATAAGAAAAGAGAAAGAGAAAAGACTTGGTTTCATCTTTCACGTATTAGATCTACTCAAACAGGAGTGAAAATTGGACGAGAATTTTTCAAAGGTCTTCACCTGTCACTCCTATGCTATAACTTTTAAAATTCTCCTCAAATGCCACGGTGGTCATGGATTCAAACAAGTCAGCAAGTTTACTGTACAGTGGCAAAAAAGTTAAAAATGTTGTCTCAACCAATAATCGTGGATGGTCCTGACATCCAAAACAACCGTGCTTGGGTGCTCTGATTGACAGAAGAAATGGAGCCAAATCAAGTGTAAGCGCATATATTTTTCTGACGGTTGTGAGGAAATTCATATCTGATAGAATTCAGGAACAGAAGAGTGTCAGGGAAAAGGTTCAAGAACCTGTACATGTTCACTTATCTTGTCTATAAGTGATGATATCGATTCTATATCCATCATCCGCTGATTTTTTAACATTATGAAGGGTCGTCAACCTGTGATCCCATAAGGCTACAAACATTTATGAACAAAAAGATGACACAACTTTCCAATTCAAGACCGCTGTCAGGCACCTCTCCTTGAGTAATCCAGACGGCGGCCTTCGGAACCATGATGTTATGATCGCAAACATTGTTTCAAATTGCACAACTTTTCTGCCATTTCTTTGATATCTCTCTACACAACTTCTTTACAAATTCATCATTATAGCATAAGGACTATTGTACCACATCCTCAGCTGTTTCACCAGGAACCAACTGATCTTCAGATCTGAATGTTTTCAAAAAAAATGAGACTTGGACAAAAGGTAGTCTACGCACGCGTGCCAGTGCCTTATCCGCATGTTGATTATTACGATTCAGGATGCACGAAAGTGCTGTGAAATTGGTGATTGAGTCGTGACTCGTTCGTGTTAACCTATCTATTTATATATTCAAGCGCTGGTATTCATGGCATTAACTGAAGCTATTGGAAGGCTTGAATTGCTTACTCAGATGTCCGTGAACTTGCTTCGTTGTGGTTAACAGGCAAAAGCGATAAGGTCGCACAATCTGCACGCAGAAGTGGACCTGTAGCCACCCTAAAACAACGTTGCAAATTAATGTAAAACCTTGCTGAAATTTGAAATATTAGACTGCAGAATGTGCATGAGGTTCTGGCCTCATTGCTAGGGCACGTTGAATGTCTCGTGCCGCATCTCATGTTGTAAGAGTACCTCAAATTGTATTCAACCGGCGGTAAGGTGTGTTGTATGCAATTCTATGAGGGTCGAGAGCAATGGGTCAATGCATGAGGTGCCATTCAAGTTGGCTCGACGCGCCGAAAATGGTATAAAAAGATCCCGACGCGCGTCAATTTATTGTCGCCATCATTATGTAAGTGATCTTGTAATCGTCCACGTAAACCGCCACGTAGACTTCCGAGTGGCGCCTGCAATGCAGAGTTCACCTAAAGTGATACGAGCAATACATAGATAAGTAGGGCATGGTTAGGGTGTATACTGTAATGACAATCTGTACAATTAATTTAAAAATAACTCATCGGAACAAACATCCGAATGAGAATGATATCGGACAAGTCACGGCAATTCTCGGTCATCTTGGCTAGGAGTCACTCAGCGCCTATTGCGAGGAAATTTTGAAAGTTTCGGGCGCTTAAACATTTTTTTCTTTGTTCTATTAACCCGTATAAAATATTAGCGCCTAAGAGAGTGAACAACGAAGTGTCAGGGTTTCTGTGCCAAGCGGACCTTTGTAGTGTACGTTTGTTATCGTATGTATTCTGGTTGCCAAATTAGCGCCGTTTGTTGATCTATTGCACGTGGGACACACAGCCTTAGGCCTTGAGGTTTGTGCGGCCTGCCATCTAGCGCCCACTTTTATATCTTCACGCAATGCTGCCAACTCCAAAGACGCCCATGTCCAATATACGACCAACACTTCTTCCAGCAAAGGCAAATGGTGTAAGAGGTGGGACCTATGATCAGCAGGGAACGTCATCAGGAGTAGTGGCGACAACAGGTCGAAGAGGTGAGGCGATTGGTTAAATGATAACGTCTATGTTATCCGGAACGACCCGCAATAATTTTTTTAAAACAGGAACAGATATTCTTGAACGGAGGATTGCACCTGGCGCTTTTTACGACTCAGGTCGCAGGCACGATCCTCCCAAATGTCAAACACGAACGAGGACTGCTGTCATTGATACGATTATGAATTGGGTGTCCAATGAATCTTCAGAATGTGGCATGCTCTGGCTCTATGGCCCTGCAGGTTGTGGGAAATCGTTCATTGCGCAGACCATCTCTCAACTTTGCTTTGAGCGAGGCTGTCTTGCTGCGTCATTCTTTTTTGCGAAGGGAATCGCTGGTCTCAACACAGAGAAGCATCTCATGGCGACACTTGCGCATCAGGTTTCCCTCTCTATTCCTGAAACTCGTCGCTATATTGCTCAGGCAGTCGAAAGCGATCCCTCCGTGTTTTCCGGGACGCTCGAAACTCAATTGCAGACTCTTATCGTCAATCCGCTTCTCCAGGCGCAACAACACTATTCAGGGGATAGACGCAATGGTCAAACGAAACGGACGGCACGTCTGGTAGTTATCGATGGACTAGATGAGTGCCAGGGTGCCAATAGCCAGCGCTACATTGTCCGTATTCTTTCCACCGCTCTCATTCACAAACGGGTGCCCCTTTACATCCTCATTTCAAGCCGTCCTGAACCCCCGATACGCGACTCATTTAATTCCTATGACCTCCGCGATCTAATTCGAACACTTATACTCGACGAAAATTATCTTCCGGATGGCGATATTCGACGGTACTTCTGGAGTAGATTTGAGAGCATCAAGCAAAACCACCCGCTCAGGACCTATATTCCAGCAGCTTGGCCTCCAGCTTCGACGATTCAATCTCTTGTCCATCGATCAGCTGGTCAATTTATCTATGCAAGCACTGTGATCAAGTACGTCGATTCTCCACAACACCGACCCGTCGAAAGGCTCGAATCCGTCTTGAGAATCCACAATCCAGCTGGTGATATTCCATTCGCCGAGTTGGACTGTCTTTATAAGCATGTATTTTCTTCTGTACATAACGTTAGGGGTGTGTTGCGGATCTTAGGCGCCCTCCTTTTCGCTTCCCGCCTTTATTCGAAAAAATCAAGTTCCGGGTCAGGTGAACTCCCCATTCCCGTCACTGATCCACGTTTTTTGGAGGAGCTGCTGTCGCTAAATCGCGGCGACGTTTCTTTTATCCTGGGCGACCTTCATTCTATCATAAACGTTCCCGACAACAGGAGAACATCTTCCGGAAGTCCACGAACTCTAGATGCTGGGATACGTATTATCCATAGTTCTCTCATCGATTTCCTTACGGATCGATCGCGTGCGGGGAAATATTTCATCAACTCCGTAAAGGTTCATGCTGATCTCGCGCGAGCTTGTTGTCGAAATTTGCTCTCCGGTAAGCGTTTTGCATTTTCACGTTGTATATAAACATCAACATGCTTTACTTTTCATTCACCATAGGTCATAAATTCGTACATCAATATGCCGGACAGGCGCTCGTGACTCACTGCCGATTTTCTGTATTGACACAAGAGCTTCTCAGTGATCTGCTCAATTTCGATTTATCAGTATGGATGACCACATGCAAGACTTGGAATGACGGTGGTGGACCTTTTGAGCAAGCTTGGACTGACCTTCCTCTGCTATTCCAGTGGTTTCGCTCTCAGGTATATATTTTTTCGCTGCATATGTAGGATCGTGATCAATTTCTACTCTAGGTTTATCCTGATCCGCAACACAATCTCTACGAACGTCACATGTCTGCTTTGGATCGATTTTATCTCGTGGAACTTCATTCCTATTTCGAGGATGAATACCTGATTGATCTTCTCACATTTGTTACCTATCCAAATTTCCTTTGGGACTGGGTTCACATGTGGCCCCTTCTTGGCCTACCACAGAGCGAGGCATTTGAGCGTGAGGAGGCAGACCGAAAAAGGCTGCATGTAATGGGGCTGAAGCAGGTTCATGACCCATATCGTCATATGTTGGCACAGTTCTTGACCAATCACGAGCGAGCTGGGAAATACGTTGTCACGAAGGACCATTACACCCGTGTAGCGATGAAGGTCGCTAGGTACCTATTTGAACCAAAGAAGCCGTGAGTCTCGTTCTGTGCACCAAACCCCTCATTATTCGTTTATTAATGTTCACCTTGTTAGTGGCAAATTGTTCGAGTACAAGCTACCACCCGAATGGACTTGGTACCGAGAAGGACATGATGAAAAGATTTTTCGGGAGAAGAAGACGAAGGAAACCTTCCAGGCCGGACTCCAATATCTTCCGTTCTACCTTCAGCAGGCCGTACCAAATGACGACTTTATAAACTATCTAGAGAAGAACAAATTGGATTCTATACGTGCTCAAGAGCTTCCACGGATTGCATGGGCTGAAGACAAGACAAAAGTTGAAGATGAAGTCCTTGCTTATCTGAAGGTACATTTTCACTCTTCTTATTTAGTTAATCATCCTTGACCTCCTTTTCTCGATCAGCGCTGTAAAGGAGTGTCACCATCAGAGCCAACACAAAATAGGCAACATGCAGAGTCGTGACCATAACTAATGGCAGTGACCATGGACGCCTGATTTATTCAATGAGGAAATCCAAGGTTGGTCATAGAAGGTATACGAACGCGTTTTTCTTTAATGACATTCGTATACCCTTTATGGCCTAGATTGGGTATTCGTCATGAATGTCACCTGTACATGCTTTGGTACCCGATTTTGGAGGCAGAATACGGATGATCAATCGGATAACTGTTGTAGTCATATCGATGGAATATCGTATGTACCCCCTATATATCCTCCTCTATCTTAAAGTACGCGTTTGTGTGTTATAGAATGTCTATGGTGGTTAACAGACAAATGCGTGAACTTGGCGATAACGTCCTGCACATCTAGCCACTTTTAGTCAATAAGAACCTCAGAACTTTCAACGCAAAATTCAAGTCTGGTTCCGATTGCTATAACACAAATCCAATTCAGTCAGGGTACCTCAGAGGTCAGAAGCGATGTCAACAAAATTCTTGGCAAATTTAATATTCGGGTTAGTGTACATAAACATTTGAATCAACTTATATCCCGCGAAGGAACACCACATAGGCCCAGCCCCTCTAAACCGGTGCGCAATGACACACACCATGATTCAGGGCTTAACTTTCCTGTTGAGACAGCGACCCCAGCATGTCATAAGGTCGTAAAAGACCAGAGATTTTGCGTATGTAATACATTTGTGCGTCTAGATCGGTAATCAGCAGGCTTGTTGAATAACTAGTAGCAGACTTGTCAAAATGTACATGTCCGAATAGCTCGGTAAAGTATACAGAACTCGAACTTAACGGTCCGTTTTAGTCATGCAATTCCGGATAGAATGGAAGGATGACCTCGATATATAGACGACCCTTATGGGTTATGCGACTTTCCTCAGACTTACAAGTTCGACTTGTTATCTAACACAGCACTCAAGGTATTTTTCTCAAAGAATGAATATTATCCACCCAAAGGAAGACCGCGATTATACTGCTATCGCAGACCATGGCCTGTACGTCTATTGAACCATTGGCACACCGCACATATTCTAACTATGATAAACTCTGTATAGGATTGGCAATTTGCGAACTGCAGCTTTGGTCAGCTTGGATGGTTCTAGTATGTCGTCGCCTTTCACTGTATTGTTTCTGCCGGGATTTGACATCACCGACTAGTTGAGAGCTACTGTGTCCCGAATTTTGACTCTCCGTCTGTCTTTGCAAGAATCTTAGACAAAGATAAAGGTGGCCATTTTTCAATCACTCCAACTATTCCGTTCTCTTCGAAGCAGAACTATTTACCTAGTTCTAATGTGAGTGGTCATTTCCCCACTTATCCATCAATGTGCAAAAGTACGATCGATCCACAAATAATCGTGAAGGCTTACAAGCTTCGATGAATTATCCAATCGTTCATCGCGCTGACTTCACCCATGTAGGTTCTCCAAACCAAGTACTTGAGTGAAGGAGGGGTAGTTAGTGTCACTGGTATGTTTTCATCTGTTCTTTCCTGGTATACTCGCTCACGCACGTCCTTCAGACTACCTCCCCCGACCTCGTCGAGATAAGATTGATCCAGGAGCGACCAAACCACTTTTACCATGGCTCGTCCGACGTGTCGAGTGCATTCGTGGCACGCTTCCTATTGTCATGCAGTGTGCTCCAGCGTTTAACTATGCCCGTTCAACCCACATCACTTCCATCACCAACGACGACAGCGTCCCGACAGATTCAGGCGAACCAGCTCAAAAGAAAGCCCTTTTCGAATCCGACTCACTGGCTCTAGATCTAAGATACATTGCCGAAGTTGCCGAGAGCTCGCTGGATAGCGGTGTCTCCCCTCCGGAGATTGTTTTAGAGTTTCTCGACTTGTCGAAGAAGGGACATAAGGGACTAGCGGTGCAGAGTAAACTCACGATAACTGAAGGACAGTGCGTGACGTTTATTTTGAGGACGCCACCGACAACGTTGAACGCCGCACATAATGGTGAGGGTATTCAAGCAGCAGGTGAAAATCCACCATTGACGAAACAGCTACTGGCTTCATTGTTGCATGTGAGCAGATTTATTTTGTTGTGACAAATCTTATGTTAACAATATTGCATCAGGGTACCAATAGGTATTGGTATGAGTGGGTCAGCCAAAGTACCTATCGTGGCTCTTGGAAAGAGGCCGTCTTACGTAGCGCCCTTGCACTAAAATTGCTCATATTCGAGCCCACGGGTATAGTTTTACAAATAATCGTCTTGTACGTAGCTAATGTTTACACACTCAGGGGCCGTGGTGGCGAGTCCAACATTCAGCTTACCAGAGTATATCGGTGGAACGAGAAATTGGGATTATCGGTTTGTACCTCTGTTTCTTCTCTTCGAGCGGAAGATAGATTTTTCCATTTTCAGTGCTTCATGGATCAGAGATTCTTCATTTACGCTCTATGCGTTGATAAGGCTGGGTTTCACCGAGGAAGCCAATAGTACGTTCTCAGTTTGTAGTTCGGTAACGTTGTGGAAGTTATTGATAATTTTTAGACTATCTGGAATTTATCTTTGAGCGCCTCAGGCATAAAAATGCGGATGGAAGTTTGCAAATTTTGTACACCATTCACGGTCGGTGGACACTTTCTTCGCTAGTGGGGGGCTGACCTTATGATGAAGTTCTAGGCGGAAAAGATTTAGAAGAGATAGAATTGAACCATTTGGACGGTCACAAAGGTTCGAAACCTGTGAGGATTGGAAATGGAGCTGCGAATCACATCCAATTGGTATGCTTTTGTCTCGTCTTGTCGGCATGGGTTACATTATTTTACAGGACATATACGGCGAATTGTGAGTTTTGGTCATAGCTTTTGGCTGATGCAGCTGGCTCAATTAAGGAAAGAATGGATTGTGTATATCTCGGTCAAAAAGTATGTGCATACCTTTGAATGGCTGTACTGATTCGGCCTAATGAGTTTATTAGTATGGAAAACCATTGGTATGCGTCCTCTTGAGCTTCATGACTTCGTTGCTAAAAATTGGAATTACGAAACACATTCAGTCATATGACGATTGGTTAGTCCACTCTCTCATTTCTCAGGCTTTCGGCTCTGATATATCCGTTCTTCAGGAAATTAATCCGAGAGCTGTAAGTTCACTATGTTTTCATTCATTCTACTTACTGACACTTTTTTAGCGTGGATTGTAAGTTCTAAACTTGTCACATGCCTTTACTTTTCAAGTTCACAAACGATGACTTGTGTAGACGTGGTCGATCACTTCAAAGATTCAGATCTGTGTGTTTGCGTTTTTTCCCCCGTATATACGGTTCACCTACAACTTTTTTTAACAGTTCTATTTGGTAAGTAGCTGATTTTTACTCGTGGATCTTTGCCGCACCCTTATATCCTGGCTCAGGGAAGTTCGAAATCATATGCGAAATTTCACCGTAAGGGCTCTGAAAATAGCTATCAGAAATTTGGAGACACTGATTATTCAAATGTAGTATTCAAAAGTGATGCTATGGTAAGCGAAGACATTGGTTTTTGTTGCATTCCTGAGACAAATATATGCTGAATCATTGTCATAGGGTTGCTATCGACAGAGGTACGGCACCTATTTTCGAAAGTGATTAAGATTTCTCAATTAACTTGTTGCAGGCCTTCGTCTTGCGGATAAAAGATCCCTTCCTTGCCCCAATAGAGGGAAGTGGTTGCAGGCTCGCGATGTGTTGTACGAGGAAATCATGGAGAAAGCTTGGAATGAGGAAGGCAAATTCTTCGGGCAAAGCTACGAAGACACTCATGTGCTGGACTCTTCCGTCGTCATAATGCCGCTGGTTTTCTTTATACAAGCGGTGAGGTCCACCACCACTCTGAGGATAAAATGCAATTAATTGGAATTCGTCTCGTTGTCCCGTTACAGTCAGATCCCAGATTCGTGAGTACCTTACGTCAGATCCTCAAGATGCCAGAGAAGGGGGGACTCACATCCAATGTACGTATCATTATCTGAATTTCACCAGGGGTTAAATCGTTCCCGTTCGAATTTAGAACCTTGTGTACCGATATAACGTCGCAACGACATCAGATGGTGTCGGGGGCGAAGAAGGCACATTCTCATTGTGCACTCTCTGGTATGTTATCCGTCCATTTACTTTGATGGCATTCCTCGTATCATACTTGAGAAATGGGTGTGTTATCTTGGATTCTGTAAACTGATGTCGATTGTCGCGGTTCAGGTGTATTGAAGCGTTAACGCGCGCGGGCGCTAGGGATCCTCAGTTGCTCAGCAAGGCCGTTGCTATGTTCGACGTGAGTAAAAGGCTTTGGACTGCACAAAACGTCGGGAGTAACGTTGACCATTGTAGGAATTCCTTCTGTATCTCAATCATGTTGGCCTCGCCACAGAGGAGATATCTCCTGCAGGAGAAGCGTAAGTTGGACGCTTGAACTTTTATGATTCCATATGTCCTGATTCATATTTATGCAGGCTGGGTAATGCGGTGCAAGGTTTCACGTAAGAAAATATTGTTCATTCTTACCCTCTATACTGAGTTCTGATACTCTCCGCCCTCTAGCCACGTTACGTTGATTTCCGCAGCATACAATTTGTCGAAAACGGTGGATAGTGCGATATGATGACCATTTTTCTGCTTCAAGTCTCCGTAGGAGAATATTAATGATCGAAGGCTCGAATAGAAATGTTGTTAGGAATCTCGCTGATTGCAAATGACAATGTGTTATCCGCTGACTAGTTCAAATTTTGAAGATCTATGTAATGCCACCCCAAACTGATTTGTATTAGTACAACGCTTCTTCGAAACTTGTGTAGTTTTCTGACCGCCATAACAGAATTTGCTGAATACACTAGTGCTCAGGATGACAAGTTTTGGGACCTGGATGCCGCCAAATCATAGTGTGTACAGAACGGGGACAATACAATATTAATTTAAACCTGACAAGCATTCGGCATGCCATACACGATAATCGCAGCTCAATTACACGATTGTTTATCAATGTAAGTCATGCAAACAGGTAGGATACCATTTCATGGTCATGCTGCACAGTTATCAGCTTCCCACCCTCAGCCCCCTCTGGACGCTTCAGTCTCCCGGTTGATTCCAATCGGATACTTGGCTTCTTCAATCCTGCCTGCCCAGTCGAAGTCAAGAAAATGAATCTTTACTTCTTCAGATGCGAGGGATGAACGGTCAACGAGAATATTGGTAGTTCGAATGTCGCCGTGAACAGGTCCTTGATCGTGCAGAATCTGGACAATCTCCTTTACTTTCTCCAGTACCTTCTTCTGCTCTTCCTTCGTGAGCTTCAGGTCATCGAGCACTTCGTAGTTCGACCATGCCATCACGATTGCAACCCACTCTGTAGAGAGTCGAATGCATTGGGCAAGAGCCGGGGCTGAATCATGGGATGCAAGAAAACGATGAGAGACCTCCGAATACTGCCTGGCGAACTTGACAATACATTTTATAGGTTCGGGTTGGTTCGTGGTAGCCAAAAAGACAAGCTTTGACTCAATCAGGCGTTGGTTATATGTGAAGGTTTGTTCTTGTCCGTCGACAGTGTATGATGTCACGAACGGAAATCCGCAAGCTTTCTGATGGTGCTTGTCGAACGATTTCGTGGCTGGTGCGGGTCCCGCCTTGGCCTCGGTGGCGATTTTCTTGTAGTGTACTTCAAGATGTTGAACGGCAAGCACGAGTGCATCAAAGCCAGATGCAATAGTCTCCCTGTCTTCCCCCAGCCAATGAGTTGTGTAATTAAAGCCGCGTGTGAGCGGCTCGATCCTCACACGAGAATCATCCCATACGGCACCATAGAATTCAAGGGATGAACCTGAATATACCCTTGAACAAGCGAACGGTCAAAGGCAAAAGCAGACATACCCATGTCAATTAGAAGGATGCACGGGAAACGAGAGTCGACGTTGTGATACTTGAAATACGGGATGGAGTAATGCGACTTTGCTGACCTCATTCTCGAGATCTTTCGTTACCTCGATGGTAACCTTGTATGGGGTAACTAAAGCATCAAATAGACGATGTTGGAAAAAGTCGCTAACCTTCCAGACAGTGAGTTGATCAGCTACGACAATCAGGTTAGCAGCAAGCTTAAGCAACAAAGTCAAGGAATGTACATGATGTGGGTGTCACCGTACGCAACAGTGACGTTCGTGGCACCCGAGACGTAAAGAAAGGACAAAATCAGCTTCACGAGCATTGGACAAAGGATGAACGGAGGGCCCTCGTGAGAGAGGGATTAAAAGGAGACTCTGCCTTTGGTGTTGGATGATCACATTGTTTTGTTGACGTATTGGGGTCTGAAAACAATGGTAGTACATCTATACTTATTCGATGTGACAACTCAAAATTTATGAGCCACATTCTTAGACTAAAGCTACTTCTAGTCTTTCCCAGTCTGTACTTCATGGAGCGGAGAGTTTGTGACCGGTCATGTCACATCACAGCTCCTAACGCTGAACATGCCGGAGGCCTCCCAATCTTCTTTTCCACTCTCTGTCAGGAATGCTATTCATGTTAGATACGGAAATCGCTGCGTCTTATGCCTAAGTCGTGATGGTGATCATTGTGCACATGTAGTTGACCGGTCGTCGACGAGAGGAAGAGAACTAGTTCGTATGAAATCTAATACTCACGGGTCTGGACTAAACATATATTTCTCAGCTTCTCCAGGGTCAACGGTTGGGTCTCTTGCCTATGGATTTTGAAAGGAGCTCCCCAGACAATGGGATTTTGCGTGCGTACAGTTCTTTCTGCCGAGTACAATGCATCTAAGCAACACAGTATGCCCTACTTGTCACTTGTCCTACTTTACTTCAAGCCGGATTGCATTATGCCCGCCAATACCAGTACTTCAATACATCAGGGACTACCTCATCAACACACCATTTGCTGACCAATTGCCGTTGTATGACGTATGTATCTATCTTAATTCTAATTACAATAATTTAAGACCGTTAGGTGTTCCATTTACTTCGTGCAAGCGACGTAGTGGACTTGCCTGACCCTTCGCAGATTTTGACATATCTCGATCTTTTCTCTCTGGTCCCTCTGCAGACTCAAACTTCTGGACGAGCTTTCGCCACTTATGTCCACCCACAATGTTACGTGTTCAACACTGATGATAACGAGTTGTACGAGACCAATCTACCCTTATCGAACCGGGATGTAGTTGCGATGTTCAGCCCTTGCCATGTTGCAGAGGCTAATCCCCCACTTACACGCGGCCCCACAATAAACATATCACGTCGCCATCCTCAATATTACTGGCAGCTGCCGGTAGATGCTGAGATTATGCTTGCGGTCGTCATCGGCCGAACTTTCGAAACTATGGAAGAATGTGAAGAACTCATTCTTATAGAACAGATTCATTATCGTCTTGCCCAACGAGCATCCGAAATTGCAATTGGTCGTGGTCGTGGTCGTGGTCGTGCTGGTCGTGGTGCCGGTCGTGGTGCTGGTCGTCGTGCCAGTGGTCGTGGTCGTCATATTGGTGGTCGTCATGCTGGTTGGGGTGGAGCTGACATTCATAAGTCCAGACCCAAGAAGCCTTGTAGAAATCAGTACCTTGATGAAGAAGCCAGTGATCAAAGTTGTGAGCAATGTTCGGATTTAATCCCATCCTCCTCTGACCCTTTTGATCAATAGTCACCCAGCGACGGGTCTACGGGGTCCATCCAAAAGATTGGGACGTTGCAGCAAAATTTTCACCCTTGGTTGATGATGAAATTGAACCAATAAGTAGCTATTTTGGAGGTTCGGCACCGAGTCTGCATGAAGCTGACCATGATGGTACGTCGTTCGGAGTTCTTTGTCTATCGTTCACCTTCAATTCATTTTGATAAAGATGACTCCAGTACATGGAATTTCGGGCCCTCATTCGGATCGGACATGATTGTTGCTACTGCCAGACGTTTGAGGCAGATTTAATTTGGCGATTGACCACTCCTAAGACAACAGAGGCATGCACCGGCGCAACATATTTGTATGTATAATTTGCACTGCGGCAACTCACTCAACGACTCATCATGAATTGTCGTCTTGTTTCTTTGTTTATTTCCATTTCGTTTCATTCATACATAGTATTATACTTTCATTTATTTTGTGCGACTCTCGTTTCTCATGCGATTCGACTCATTGAGCTTGGATCTCAGTTGCTGTAGTTCCTGATAAAGGCAAATTTTTAGAGCCTGAAAACAGTCCAAAAGAAAATCACCTTTTCAATCCTTTTGACTGAGAAAGCATATTGATTGGCTTGTCCGTTTTCAAGATGCTGTCAAGGCGAAAGGTTTCTGGGGCTATTTCGATGGATCTGACCCACGCCCAACCTTGTCGCCTGCCACAAATGCCGAAATTTCTGCGGATGGCACCTTGATGCATATCCACAGAGTCATCCTGCTGACCCTAATCCATCATTGGATGATATCTATGTCCACTCTTCTGGCAGTGCAGGTCTGCGCATTCCCCTGACATTCTGTTCCCATGGTTTTGGTGGCACGAATGGTGATGACCGTAAGAGCACAGTCCAGATCCCGCGTTAGGTCCTTGTCAGGATCAGCATATTCCTTCTCCCACTAATCTCGACTTTCCATATTGTCCCCGTTCAGCTCGTTTTCTGTCTCTGTCCCTCGTCACCAGCCTATCCCGTTCGTCACATCAGGAAAACAGCAATGGCCTTTTGAAGAACTTATCACATCTTTTTTACCTTTAGTGCCTTTCTTTCCTTTTCATGTACTTATGCAGAATTTGACAAAGGCAGCAAAGTAGTTTAAGTACAGAAAAGTCAAACATATTTTGTCTAAGGAAATCCAAAAGGAATAAAAG
>QDKV01005219.1_pt1 | contig 35956 bp, 51 predicted proteins | sample 1861101 | NCBI WGS metagenome assembly QDKV01 (sample SAMN04275158, study PRJNA302643) | Fungus metagenome, whole genome shotgun sequencing project. | isolation source: fruitbody | host: Mallocybe terrigena | place: Sweden | collected 2013 | reverse complement strand
GACGAACTCAGAGCACTCTTAGTGGGCGCGAAATTCATCTCTGTTCCACTCCAATACTAATTAATACTCTAGCTACTGAGATTTCGAAGCAAGCCTTCCCCCGCTTGCCAGCGGATCCTTTATACATAAATTCGTAGACGAAGACTATGTACTTCAATTATAATTATTTTATTATTATTATTCAGCTTCGGCACTACGGCCATCTCATTTGCCTGTTATGGATGGAACGCACAGCTTTGCCATTCCATCATTCTGCGTCTTCCGTTGTCGAGCAGCACCTGTGATACGAGGCTGGACCTCGTGGTATAAACAACGAATAGCAACTGCTGGCGACTATTGAACCTGTGAGGTTTGAAAAGCGACGCCTGTATCTTTTACTCATCGAGTTTCACAGGGCCAATATCTTCCTTATTGATGCGCCTATCGAAGGTCTTCATTACTGCGATTGTTTTCGCTATGTCCGTGCTTGCAATTCCACACTCTTCATGCCAGTCCGACTTGGTTTGTGGTTCAAACGAGGAGTGCTGTCCAAGGCGAGGGGTGAGTCTGAAATTTCGAATGGGTGTTTCACAAACTCCTAAATATTATCATGAAGGGTGGAGGGATTTGTGGATCAGCAAAGTTCTGCTCGAAAATCTGATGTTCTGTCCTCTTGTCTTCAATACGTCGTGTTCTCCGTCATGTTGGAAGTGACTCAGCAAATCCCCCTGCCGCATTGCCGCTCATGAAACAAGTTATGAACGAGAACTTTCATCCGATAGCCTAACTTAGTGCAAGTGAACACGTCCCATGCCGATACAAGTAAATGTGGTCCTGCTCCTCAGACAAATGATTCAGAAATCGCTTCAACCTTGTGATAAAGCAGACGTTTTTGACATATGGGCATCTTATATTCTCGACCTGCAGATACACTTCATCTCCTGATAGTTTCAATTTTGCTGAAATTCTCTGCTAGTCACTGTTGGCACCTGAATATTTTTAGTGATGAAAAATGCTAGAAATATGTGAAATATCTAATATATTCCACATTCAAAGAATATTTCAAACTACAGGACGTATTTACAACTGTTGTTTGGAGGGCGTGAGAAATCCACACCCCCTTTTAGTCAGGGCGATCGCCTTTCTTCTTCTAACCTTCTAGCCTTTTGTTCTCCCTCTGCAAAGCCTTGACGAGGTTCATATGCCATCTTTGACGCGTAATGCAACTCCTGGGCCCAGTACGCTCGTTGCTTTAGGTGGAACAGTCAATTCCAATGGGAGTGCTGGGACAGTCCTCCAATCACAGACCAACGCAGTCAATCAGAAGGAAAGGGATAAGAACTATGTTTTCAAGAGGCCTAGCTCGGAAACGCCGGACGAAGGGCAAAAGGATAAGAAAAGGTCGAAAATTGATCGTGTTGGCAGCAGTGGAACTAATGGCTTTGAGTCGACAAGTGCCAGAGAGAAAGACAAGAAGAAGAGACGAAGAAGGAGAAGAAAGAGATTTTCTATCGTTCCTCCTGACGTTACTCAGAACTTTGAGCGACAGCGCTCGCCACCCGTGTTATCCAGCCAAATCATTACGGCTTCGTATGATAAATCCAGCTCCGTGGCCACCGTCGAAGCCCTTACCTATAGTGTATGTGAATTGGAATCTATTTTGTTTTAATCGTATCTCATGAAATATTTGTGTCAAGTCATCAGACAAGGGTAAAGGCAAAGCAAGGTCTGATTCGCCAGCATCTTCAGAACATGGGACATTCCCTGCCAGTGGTGTTGTTGCGTCTGGATCAAGGAATTCGGATGTGAATGACTCGTTGAACTCCATTCCGAGCGTTATCGAAAATCTTAATCTCGACGAACAGTCCTCGGAGATAGTTCGTTTGAAAGAACAATTGGCGCAGCAAGGAAAGGCGAGTCATAATGCTTCTTATTGTAACCATTCGAGGTTGACAAGCTGGATACCCCATCGTTTTCGTTCGTCTGTCGACATCTGTTCTATTCGATCAGCTACTTGAAAGGCACCAAAATCACTTGAATCATCAACAGCAAGCTTTGACTTGCCAAATATGCTTGGACCTCATGCACAAGCCATATGCGCTTAGCCCCTGCGGTCACGCCACCTGCTATGATTGTCTCGTACGTTGGTTTACAGCAATCCAGAATTTAAATGAGCCCCAAGCTCGTGAGAATGGCCAAGTCGATCTGGAGGGAGGAGCCGCAGACGATGCTAACGTCACTCGAATCTTGGACAGCACTTCTGCGAGAAGGGGAACCTTCCTCCGCCGACGGAAAACATGTCCGATTTGTCGAACTGCTGTTTACGAGCGACCTGCGGAGATGTGGGGGATTAAGAATATGGTTTCGGCGCTTGTAAGGAGTCATCTGGTGGACTTGCCAGAACCACCCAATCCGCCAACTGTCCGAGGAGCTGGCGAACGTAACCAGAACGTGGAGAATGGCATTGACGACAACGATCACGACCCTTGGCGCAACATCTTCCGTGCGAACCGCAGAGGGCAACAAAGAAATGGCCTTCACCTGTTTGACGTTGGACACGCACCGCCTCACGAGCAGGAGGAAGACCGCGAACGGTTTGGATGGTACGATGCTGAGGATGGTGGGATTTACCGTTGTGTCGACTGTTACCACGAACTCTGGGATGGTGTTTGCAGTGGTTGTGAAAGGGTATATCAGGGTTTGGGAGATGATCATGAGGAGGAGGAAGAACATAATTGGGTTTTTCAGATGCCACCACGGCTCTTCTGGGGTCAAAATGAGGATGAGGATGATGAAGAGGACGAGGATGGGGATGTGTATTCGGACGAGAACCAGGAAGATCTTGGACTTGACTTTGGGTCAGAAGGCTGGCTTGTGGGGAGTGAAGAGGAAGATTATGATGAAGATGGTGACGAGGATGAAGAAATGGGAATGGGATATGGCACTGGAATAGACTTATACCTTGCTGCGTTGGAGGAAAGGAATGAGAATTCATGGAGTGAGAGCCGGAGAAATCTGGTTAGCGATCCCTCCGATTTGGAAGACGAGGATGATGAAAAGAGTGGAGATGAGGAAGGTATCATCACCTCGGAGGCCGACGTGGGTCTTGGACGTTACGAAGAAAACTACATAACATCGGACAATGAGGCCGTGGAGTCTGTCAGAGACGGCATGGTTCGTAGTACTAGAAGCCAAACACGAAGAAGGCCGGTTGAATTTCAAAGTGACTCTCTTTCAGAAGGGGATGTGATAGAAAACGAGTTTTATGATGGGTCTGGGCATTTTCCCCGCAGTGACTCTCTTTCAGAAGGGGATGTGAGGGAAAACCGTTACCATTACGATGGGCCTGGGCATTTTACCCGCAGTCGTAAGAGGAATTTGTATGCTGTGTCGGACTCGGACTCTGAAGCTGACTACTAGAAGGTAAAATACTTTATAATGTTCATAGATTTTAATTGAGTCGGAAGTGGCGGGCCGGGCGTCTATCTCGCGAATCAACTTAATCGTTCTGTGTCTTCTACATTTGGTGAATATGTTTGTCTTGAAGTTCACAGCCTTTTTTTATAGGTAATAACTGGGACAAAGACAACTCCGATGCAGAACCGAGTCCTCGAGATTGCCTTGAGGCAGTCGTGTGCACTCATGTTCAGATCGGTGAGAGGGGGCATCATGGCAATCGCTAACCAAAACACGTTAGGGTCGACGCGAACCGCGTTCGAAAAAAGCACAACACGGGGCATTGTGGCTGCAAAACACATGTATCGTGCGGAACCATGTCAAGCTTCTCCTCATATTAGCAGCAGTCAAACCGACCCTGCTGTTTCCCTCCCAAACTTGCAGTTAATTCTATTGCTTTTTCACACTTTTTTATTCCTACAGCTGGTCGTAGGTTACACTTTAATATTGATCTAGCTCGACTTCCTCGCTATATGAACCCAGTCAACGGCAAGCTCCGCAAACCTGCACCAAAACGCGTTCACGCAGGCTCTCCTGTTATCCCTCCCATGCACTGGCTTTTCCGCAGTAATATTCCTCGTCGAAGGTCCTCTTACATTGCTACTGATACCAGGAAGCGAAACTTTTTTGGATTGGGAGAGATCCTTGGCGTCATGACAAATGTATGGCGCTCCCACTTATTCCTGTTGATTCTTGATTGATAACGATGTCGATAGCCAGCAGAAACTGTGCGCTCGCTAACGGAATCGAAGAAGCTGCTTGATGAGGCACGCCTGGAACTCCAGGAGAACAAAGAACGTGCTCAACTTCGTCCCAAACACACGTTTTCCCGTCTTCCCGGTTTTTTTCCTCGAAAAGCGGAAATGCAGGTCATAGAACGCGCTCTTGAGGGAGAACCTTCCTTCACTGTACTTTTTGGTGCCAGCTCTGTTGGCAAGGTCAGTATTGTTCTTCCACCATTGTATTCATATTCGCTGATGACAGTTTTTTCTCGACAAGACCGCACTCCTCCGCGAGGTCCTTTCATCCGAAAAGTACCACGTGTTGCACTTCGATTTGCGAATCGCAGGGTTTGCGGACCTTTCGAGTCTGTACATAAGTTTGAGCCAACAAATGGAACAGTACTTCGAGGAAATCGCAAGCAAAATGGAAGGGTACGGTGAATTCGAACGAGAAGCCTGGAGCTTCAAGGTTTGTATCCTACATCTATCTGCTAGTTGCATGAAGGGATCATTCCATTTCTACAGTACGACCGACTCAACGTTGAACGTCGGGTGTCGGAATCCACCGCTGATTCGAAGCAGCAAATGGTGAAGACAAGTGACGTTGCGAGGTTGATGGAGCTTTTCCAGAGTTCACTACTGAAGTATTGGCAATTTGAACCCGTTTTGGACGATTCCAGCCATTCGTCGGAATCTACCAAGACTCCGTCGACATCACGTAGTAAGAAGCATCGCCGTCAAAATTCTGACGACTCAGCTCGAACACGAGATGATTCTGCATCTAAAAAATCTGCGGGTTTTCGCTTCAGGTTTTGGAAGGGGAAGCAAAGTCAAGGTACAGAGAAGGGACGAGGAAGTGAGGAGACGCATGTGGAGAGGGAGAAGGGTACTGAGAAAGTAAAACCTCTCAAGAAGATGCCGGTGGGTGTATTGGCACTTGAATTTTGGGGACATTCCATTCTAATCTTCTTTGTAGGTCATTTTATTCGACGAAGCTCATAAGCTGTATGTTCGATCTTCGACTACTGGATTTATACTTACATTTGATTTCATTAGGCCAACGCTAATTCAATCGGCAGATACAATGAAATGCCTCCTTGATTCTATGCTTGTTTTGACGAAACAAGATAGGCTGTGTCACGTTATACATGCCACGAGCGATCCTTTTTATCAGGAGTGGTTGAGGCAGTTGAATGTAATGCAGCATTGCAAGGTCTGTTCTTCCGCCGTTGACAAATGTGTCCCAAAATAACTGAGGGCATGTCTCTCAACTTAGATCATTACCATTGGCGATTGTTCGAAAGCAGAGGCCAGGAAATTTTATAGAGAAAAGATTTATCCTCGCGTGCCCGAGAGACTTCGAGGTCCTCTGAATTTTGAGATTCTTTATGAAGCCTTTGGCGGCAAGCTGGCCCATTGGGATGATTATATCAATGACTACAGTTAGTTTTCAGCTTTTTTTCTACTAGACATCGGATTAATCCTCCTGCTTCCAGTCAACTCCAATGGCACCCTAGACAGTAAGGACCTATCTTCGTGTAAAAAACGTTTTTGTCTCTAATATGCCTTAGTCAAGCAAAGTTCGCATTTCCTTCAAGCACACGCACTTCTCAATTTGCACATCATCCATGCTTCGCAGGCTCCCACTGGCAGCACGCCTGGTACCGAGGGGAGAGACACTAATACGGGTGCTAATCAACCCAACGGCAATGCAAACACCGGCCCTAACACAGACACCCTTCACCCCAACCTCGGTCCTGCCAGTTTCAAGATCTATTCCCCTCTACCATACCACTTTGGGCATCCTTTGATGCCTTTCGGCAGTACTGGTTCAGGAGATATGATATCATTTTCCGGATCACCCATGGGCCTCAACGGACCACCAGAATTTTCGGCCATGCAGTTGTTGAAGGTGATGTCTCGCCTTTCCAGGCCCGACACGCCGTACCTGCCGTACTTCCACTTGTGCAGGGAGCTCGGGGTCCGCGCTGTCGATGGAATGGTGAGAGGGCGGGTGCTGGATCTGAAGTGGACAGAGTGCGTGGGAGGTGTGGGGTTCGCGGGAAGTCAAGGTGCAGCGGCACGGCATACGAGAGATAGCACTGTCGTCAATTCAAGACCCCGAACTCGGCTAGTTAGTACCAATCCACCACCACCACCTGCAGGTTCGCCACCCCCGCTTGATGCACCGCCGCTTGAGAATGAGGAACCAGATATGTTACCCCTTTCTGAGGCGGAAATGGGAAGTCTTGGTGCTCTTCATGGTGGGACGGCAGATATGTATTATGATGAGGTGATGGAGGTTGTTGGACCTAAGCTGGTTCCGACGACGCCTATCATGCGTTACGCTATGCGAGGTGTGGTGCAGGAATACGAGGATGATCAGTCTGTGTCTGAGTACGCTTCGTTATCGGACCTTGATGAGTATTAGTTTATGTGTATTAGATTCTAGTTGCTTCATGGCAGGTGCTTGCGGGGGTGCTGACTTATCTTTCATATTTACTGACCAAGAAATGGTCATTCAACTCACGTATTTGCAACGGTGTCACGAAAAGAACTCCAAACTTAATGACAGTAATTCTATATAACACACGAATTCCACCGTGTTCGAATGATAATGGAGAGTTCTTCCCAAAAGTTGTCTCGAAAGGCCGCCAGAACCACCATTTCACTCCAGACCAGCGTATCGAACATCTGCATAAGCATCTAACCAAGTTAGCCATTGCTTGAGATATCCACTGCCGTGAACAACGGTTGACGAGTCCCCAACTACGCACTGCAGCAAAGTTCAAGTTCAGAAAGCATTGATACCAAAGAGGATACATGCTTACAAGATGTCTTCGTGCCCGAGTCATAGCCACTAAAAAAACATGAACTCGTCCCAGATAGAACGGCGTAAGTAAGCTCACCATTTAGTCTTCTCTTTTCTTTCAGAAAGCCAACCTCTCTCTGGCGGAAAAAAGAGGGTCAAAACGACAAGTAGAGTGTAAAGAGGGAAAAACACGAACATCACCGTTGCTTCTCACAAGAGAAATGATGACCGCCTCTTTTTCTCGCCCCTGCATACCATCGACAGTCCCTATTTCTAATGCTTGCCCGTATTTGGGTCTCAAGAGTGAGGTCAAGAGCGTCACTTGTGCTTGATAGGGTGTAATTATCGCCATTTGATGAGGCAAGATACCCACTTCGACCTTGAGGTAAGTTTCAGATAAACTGATAAACAAAAAAAAATGGGAGACGAACCAATCCGCCCACCCAGTTGCTGACAATCGTTGCCTCATTCTCATTGCATCGACTGCCCTCATCGGCGTCCCCATCAAGTTTCTCAAAGTATTCGCATCCGGCTGTATCCAAGAAAACGACGGGTGCCCGAAGCAATTCTTTCTCGTCATCCTCCGATTTGATTTTTGTGTTGGGCAAGTCCAGCAACAGATGCGACGCAACAGATTCGTGAGATTTTAGCTTGGAACCATAAAGTGCCTTTGAAGGGAACGAACAGATCTGTTCATGCATTCTACGCCGTAATATAAACAAATTGGTGTTAAGAAGAAAGTGAAAGTAACAACTCACCGATATTGCACATCTAGCATCCGCTTGATTCCGGTTCCATACATGTTTTCCAAGCGATCAAATAAGGTCGTTTCCAGCGTTTTGGGCGGGATGAGTAAACTTTTACCGCCTCTTATTGATACTTGGGATGTCGCATCCGCGAGTACATCCTCAAACCCACTACCATCGGAATTCAACTCCGGATCATGGGCAACTGGTGGTGGAGTTTGTTTCGTGGATGCCTTTGTTTGAGTGGCACCTTTAGCTTTTGTCGGTTGTTTTGAGCTCTTTGAAGTGGACTTCGTTGTCCTTTTATCATCGATAGAAAGGATCGTAGGTGGGAGTTGCATAGGATCACCGGCCAAGATGAGCTTCTTTGCTTTAAATATCGGAATCCAACAAACCTTTTGCAACAATTGTAGCATAGAAAACAATGTGAATGGGTCATTGGCTCACCGCTTCAATAGCTTGGGTTGCTTCGTCGATGATGACGACATCAAATTCCTGATTGGCCATTTGTCGTCCGCCAGAGGAATGACAAGTCGCCAAGACGACCTGAGAATCCTTGAGGACAGTTTTTATGACTCCTCCTTCTCGTTGTCGGTACCTGAAAGGAATAAAATGACTAGTAAAAGAAAACTTGGGGAAGAAACTCACTCTCTTCGAAGAGCCTTGACATCGTTCCATAATTTCTTCCGCTCGATTCCTCTAGGAACCTTCCCTTTTGCGCCCTTTCCTTTGCCAGAGAGGATTCCTAGTGTAGTTTCTAGTTCTTCCTTGACATCTCGTGCGAGAGCGGCCTGGAAACTGTCAGAATGGGCGAAATATGTAAGGGGGAAAGAATGCAAGGGGACTGACTTCGTCAGTTCTTCCTGCTCTAACTTCAAGGATGGACTCGAGAATGCCCTCCTGTGCCATGACGCGTGCGGGGTGACCAATTCTGGTGACTTTGAGTTGCTGCGCCTTATTGACGGTGGCCAATGCTAGGAGACGCTCAAGGATGTTATCCACTGACAGGTTGGAAGCCCCGCAGACGAGTACACGTTTCGGTTCAGGGTTAGCATCGGTCTTCGTTGTTAGCTGACGGATGACCTCGATGAGGGTATGAGTTTTGCCGGTGCCTGTTTGTTGATAATTAATTATATCGCCTTTGTTTTAACGAAGAGATATACCTGGGGGACCATGAATGCAAGCAACTTCTGGCGATTCCAGACAAAATCTGACAGCAGTCTTCTGACTTTCGTTGAGCGTGTCGTCAAAGAACGTGAGGTCTTTGATGGGTTCTTTCTGAGAGGGCTCTTTCATCCCAAGAATGACTTGTATCAGTGTCCTAAGCTCGTTAGGAGTTTTGTCATCTCCCTAGAGGCAGTGAACTTGGTGTCAATGAAAGGAATAAAGCATACAAACCGAAGGTAGACTGATTGTTTCCAGTTCGTTGATTGCCTTGTCCATCCTCAAATCTCGTTGTTAGGTAGATACTTTCATCCCAAAGGAAGGTGTTCACCTGTCGTAAGTGACACTATTTGCGAGCTTCACAACTCGACAGCGTTCAGGGAGATCCAATTCATCTGTGCTCGAGTCTGATGCATCCACAGCAATTACAATCCGCGTATCTGACACCTAAGCGAATCGATACATGAGAAGTATAGCGAAATCTTTCTCTAGCTCACTTTGTATACTACTCCATCGGCTTGAGAATTATTCTTATCCGCTGCAGCGGACGTAGAGGACTTTGGTTTCTTGTTGATTGCATTTGAAGCGATGTTGGCTTCAATTCTCGCAATATCGCCTGGCCTGAGAACAACTAAGATCTTGTATTATATTGTTCAGGATCTAAAACACAAAACCTGAATGTATGAGGTGGAAAGATGGGGCTAGAATGATATGCAGACGGTCGTTCGAGTTCTATCAAACTGTCTTTCAAGAATTGAGCAGTATAATATGAACACAACTAAAGGACAATCCTACGTTTTCCCGCCAAGGCCGATCTGGATATCCGCTATTCCAAGCCCTCCAAGTGAAAGACCCTTTTGCTCGAGAAGTTTAGGTGCGCAGTTACTTAGCAACAACGAGGCCCTTTGTATTTCTGCTGCGCGTTCTTTGGCTATTAAAAGGCGTTGCCGATCTATAAATGTTCTGATGTCTACTTCACTGGCCATTATTTGAATAGCAGGACTCGGAGGTGTTTCAATCGGTAAGTATTCCGGACACAGGAACTGGACACGTGACAGCCATGTGGGGGCGGTCCCGAAAAAAACAAAGCTTCGCCGTCAGTGACACTCCGTGTTCCAGGTAGAACCCCATCTCTTTTTCCGTTGATTCTATTCAATTCTCTCTACGAGATATGACGGCTTTTTTCACGCTCCTTTCAAACAGGACTGTGTCTTCTCGGATTTTAACATGGTGCTGGCTCTGGTTCTCCCAATATTTAATACCGCTCTTCAGAGATGTATCTCAAAACGATGCTCCTTCTTATCTTTCTCTGTCTTCTACCTCTCACACTAGCTGCCCCATACGATGAGAAACTAGTCGACTATAATATAAATACCAACAAGAACGCACAGAGCGTTCTCGACTACGACACTACTCGCCTTAATCAATCTTACACTCCTTCTCCCCAAAACTGGCGGGCTCTCCCTGTATATACCATTCTTCTGGACAAATGGGCAGATGGCGACCCTTCGAATAACGATTACTTCAAAACCGTCTACGAGTACGACTGGCGCGAAACTCAGCTTCGCTTTGGTGGCGACCTTAGGGGTCTACGCGCAAAACTCGACTACTTGTACGGCATGGGAGTCCGGGTCATTTTCATGTCTGGAACCCCATTCCTGAACATGATTTGGCAAGCTGATAGTCTGTAGCCTTTACATCTTTTGTTCCAATTTTGATCCCAATACCCGGCCCTGAATAGGTTACTCTCCTCTCGACTTCAGTGTTCTTGATCCTCATTGGGGTACACTTCAAGACTGGCGGGATACCATAGATGCCATTCATGCCCATGGGATGTATTTCATGGCGGATTTTACGGTCAGTACTATGGGTGACCTCATTGGTTTCCAAGGGTACAGATTCCATTTACTTTAACGAACTCAGTCCCTAACGAAGTGAACAATTTCCAGGCACTTGAATACAAGCACTCCTTTTGGTCTAAATGAATACAATGCTCAATGGAAAAATCCAAATCACGCACCGTGGAACTTTTCGCAATATCGTGACTTTTCTGTTCGTGATTTAGATGTTTAATTAGTTGTCACTCATACCCTCTCCCTTCAGATTAACAATGAACGCAACGCTAGTTGTCAGCTACCTGAATTCTGGCAAGACGATGGCACTGTCTTCAAAGTCGAAGGTAACGGGTGCTTGAAGTCGGAATTCGATCAGTATGGCGATAAGGAAGGCTTTGGTGTCCATCCTGAATGGCAGCGTCAGTTATTGAAATTCGCATCAGTGCAAGATCGTTTGCGCGAATGGAACCCGGACGTCATGAAGAAAATTCAAAAGTTTTCTTGTATGGCGATCAAGGCGCTCGATATTGACGCGATCCGTATCGATAAAGCCACGCAAGTCACAATTGATGCTCTTGCCTCATGGGCATCAAATACCCGTGCCTGTGCTGCAGATGTTGGAAAGAATAATTTTTTCATTCCTGGTGAGGTCACCGATGGCGATCGCTTTGGTTCTCTCTACATGTAAGTCGACTTTATCTTACTGAAATTTGCCAAGATACCTAACAAGTTTTCGCAGTGGTCGAGGACGAACAACAACACAGCGTCCTCCCAGTTTCATCGCCGCAGCGAACCTGTCCACTAGTCAAGACGAATTTTTCCTCCGCGATGCACCCCTCAATGCACTGGACGGAGTCGCCTTCCATTACTCCTTCTATCGTGCTGTGACACGCTTCTTGGGAATGGACGGTGATCTGCAGATGGCTTATGATGTTGACCTCAACTTTGTCACTGCATGGAATCAGATGTTTGTTAATAATGATTTCATAAATCCAGGTACGGGCAAGGTTGATCCCAGGCACATGTATGGTAGCAGCAATTTCGACGTGTTCAGGTGGCCCGGTCTGGAAATGGGAATTCAGCGTAGCGCATTGGCAACCTTTATGGGAGCTCTTGTCATGCCCGGTATTCCTTTGGTAGGTGACAATATAGTTAAAAGGTTTTCCAGACCCCTGAAAATTTTATGTAGTTCTATTATGGTGAAGAGCAAAACTTTTATCTTTTCGACAATGGCGCACCCAACTACCTTTACGGGTAAGTGCAACATGTCCAGGTGTGGCGATCATCGCATTGACTTTTCTTCTTCTTCAGTCGTCAGTCCATGATCTCAAACAAGGCATGGCAGAGTCATGGATGCTACCGTCTTGGATCTAACCAATATTTCGACATTCCATTGGAGAAATCTTTGTTTGGATGCTATGACGACTGGAATTCGCTGGACCACTTTGACCCCACCACAGACAGCCGCCTCTTGTTCTCCCAGTTCAATTATCTCCGCACTGTCTACGGATCGCTACAGGATGGGTTTAGCCTCGTTCAACGAGGAAACTGGACTTACTGGATCCAACGGCCTGGTTCCAACAATATTGGGACTGAAATGGGACTCTGGTCTGTCTCTCGTGCACCTATTCCTGATTTCCAAACCGTGGGCGGCAGATTCCAAGACCAGGTCTGGATGCTGTACACAAACGAGAATATCATGAAGACGTACAACTTTGATTGCAAGGGCAGCAACTGGATTTCGTCGCCTTATGTTTCGGGTACCGTTGTGAAGAATGTCTTCGCGCCGTATGAGGAGTATACCCTCCAGGATTCCTTGTCACCGTACTTCAACGACGGTCAGGCTCCTTATTACGGGTGTTTGGATAATGTCTCAATGGATCCTCTGGGCTTCAAGTTGCTTGTTCCCGTCGCGCAATGGGTACCTCCCCTACCTATGATCACCAAATTCACGCCAGGCCACGACGCACGACTACTCTCCACTCCTGGAAGCCAGAACAGCTCGTCAGTCGACGTCGTCTTAGAATTTAATACCGCCATGAGCTGTGATGGTGTTACTGCAGCCATTTCACTCAACATGGGATCTTCGGGCAAGGGCACCGCGCCTTTGATCGAGAATGTCAAGTGTGACGCGACGAAAGGCCAGACTGGAAGGCTGCCTAGTGCACCTGTTTCGACGTGGTATTGGTCCGGTACATTGTCGAATATTCCGGATGGTATCCTAGAACTTATCGTCACGAAACCCCCAAATGCGGCTGGTGATAGCACTACTACGGTAATTTTACTTTTATCCCTCAGTTAAATTTCCAGTCTAAGTCTCTGTCAAGGCCACCGATCACTTTTTTTTGAGGAAGGGTGCTGCCGACAATGTCATGGTCTTCCCTGAGAACGATTACGACAAGAGTGGCTTCACTTTCACTAATGGACATTACGAGTACACTCACAAAGCTTACGGTGCTGATATGTTCCGTTATTCTGGTAATTTTGGTAAAACTTGGACGGATTGGAAGGCGTGGGAAGATACGACGACGATAGAGAAAGCGTTTTTCGTTAGTTCCTCGAATTTCTGGCAGGGAGAGCATATTATAGTCCAATGTGGGTTTTTCAGCAAAAGTAACCTGAGCAAAGTTATTGTTTATTGAATTCTCTTATAGATTGGAGTCAGACCACTATGTCTGCTGCGCAAGTCGTTCATGCAGACCATGGATTCTCTGGAAAAGCTCGTCGGTTTCCACAATTCCTTGTTCGTGGACCTTTCAATAACTGGGGTGCGGACAAGGGTATTCCGCATCTGATGGAGCAAAATGATGACGGTCTTTGGGAGTTGGAGATTATGGCTGCCTGGCCGACTCACATGCAGCTCAACATTTGGGGCTTTGACGATTTCTTCTATGGTGATGTGGACGGCGATGGTATTCTTGACCGTCTTCCTGCCAACACGGCTGCGCCCAACCACCTCAAAATATCTGCCCCGCCCGCTCCTTATCTTGCTTGGTCCCTTCTTGTGGATGACGCGACTATGGCTTGGACCTTGAAGCCTCGAGGACGAGCTGTTGTTAGTGTCATCATGTATTCGCTTCTTCTGACCGTTCCCCTCATTACTGGTGTCCTCGCCGTTGTCGTCTTCATATGGTCTTTTTACGGTATCAAACACAATCGTTATGGTGTCAAGGCCAAGGCCTCTAATTACTTCCCCATCTTTGGTAACAAGTCGGCTGCCGATCTGAAGGAAACTCAACCCTCGTCTAAGAAGATCTCTGGTGCCAAGCACAAGCAAGAGATCATTGGATGGCCCGAGGACAAGAATAAACGTAGAAAGGTTCTCATTGCCACTCTAGAATACGAGATTATTGACTGGAAGCTGAAGGTCAAGATTGGTGGTCTTGGTGTCATGTCTTCCCTCATGGGTAAATCAATGACGGATGTTGACCTGATTTGGGTCGTGCCTAAAGTGAAGGATCTCGCGTACCCTCCTGGCGAACCTGCTGAGCCGATTGAGGTTATTATTTTTGGCGAGCCTTACTCGATTGAAGTCGAAACTCATGTTTTGGACAATATCACTTATGTCATCCTCGACAGTCCTGTCTTCCGCGCACAGACTAAGGCTGACCCGTATCCCGCTCGTATGGACGACTTGAGTTCCGCCATCTTCTACTCGACTTGGAATCAGGCTATCGCGGCCACCATTCGTCGTTTCCCCACTATCGATATGTATCACGTCAATGATTATCACGGTTCTCTGGCTCCCATCTACCTCCTTCCCAAGGTTATCCCCGTCTGCTTGTCCCTTCACAACGCCGAATTTCAAGGTCTCTGGCCTCTTCGTACAAAGGAAGAGATGAAGGAAGTCTGCTCGGCATTCAATATCAGCAAGGAACACTGCACGAAGTACATCCAGTTTGGAAACACCTTCAATCTGTTACACGCTGCGGCTTCATTCATCAGCATTCATCAGAAGAGTATCGGTGTCGCTGGTGTGTCCGACAAGTATGGTAAACGCTCATGGGCTCGTTATCCTGCTCTTTGGACACTCAAACAAGTCGACTCGTTGCCGAATCCCGATCCTACCGATATCTTAGCGTTGGATGAGAAACCCGTGAAGCCTCGTGATGTACAGATCGACGAGGCCGCTGAGGCCGCCCGTCCGGAACTCAAGCGACAGTCTCAGGAATGGGCTGGAATCAAGCAGGACCCTGATGCTGATCTCTTTGTGTTCGTTGGTCGTTGGTCGAAGCAGAAGGGTGTTGATCTCATTGCCGATGTTATTCCTGCATTGTAAGTTTTCTAAGATCGTGTTTTTGTTACAACAGCTTATTTTCGTTATTTTAGGTTCGAAAAGCAGCGTACCATTCAATTGATCTGTGTCGGGCCCGTCATTGATCTTTATGGACGCTTTGCGGCTGAGAAACTTGGTCGTCTTATGGAATTATATCCTGATCGCGTCTACTCTAAGCCTGAGTTTACAGCTTTACCCCCTTATTTGTTCAGCGGTGCCGACTTTGCTCTTATTCCCTCTCGTGATGAACCCTTTGGATTGGTCGCCGTTGAGTTCGGTCGCAAAGGTGCACTGGGTGTTGGCAGTCGTCTTGGTGGTCTCGGTTTGATGCCTGGCTGGGTGCGTCGCACCGTCGTCCTCTCTTGCGTTGCGTGATACTAATTTACTCGACTTTTGCAGTGGTACCCTGTGGAATCGAGTGCAACGAATCACATGCTCTCCCAATTAACGAAAACGATCAAAATGGCTTTGAAGTCGACTGAAGAAGAACGAGCTATTCTGCGAGCCCGGTCCGCCGTTCAACGTTTCCCTGTCATTGAATGGCGTCAAAGAATGGAAGACCTCCACCGTCGGAGTATCGACACGAGTCGTTCACTAGCTGGCAAAAACGCTTGGAGAGAATCTGATTGCAATGGTGCAGGCTTAAGACCGATGGCGGAGACCGATGATTGGGGCCCTGTCTTCCAAGCTCAGCCGACTCAGCCGGACTGGGATACTCCCAGCGTCAATGACCAATCGATGACATCTCTGCTCCTCGCTCCAACAAGGCAGGGCAGTTATGATAGTCTTTCACCAGGAATTTATGAATATGACTTGGATCAACGCCGTAGTGTGACCCCTGTCCAAGGTGATGGATTCAACAATTTCCTTGAGCGAGCCAATCGGACGATCAGCCGGGACCAGAGGAACATTTCTGATCCGCTTTTGGATGGTGTACTCCGGCCCAATCGACCATTCGGCCTTCACTCCCGAGCGTCTGCTTCCGTGGAGTCTATTTCTACTATCGTTTCTGAAAAGTCCAACTCACCACTCAACAAACCTATCGCTTCAGTATGCTCATTCTCTTTTTGTATCTTGAAATTCGTCTGATTCGGTCATTTAGTTCACTGACTCGGATGGCGGTGTAGCAGCTGAATTTGTGCAGAGGCTGCAGAACCTGAATGCCAAAAATTCTGAACACGAGCTCTCCATTGAAAAATTCCTCACAAAGAGCGAGGAGGCGTTCTTTAGTAACGTCCGCAAACAAAAGCTGAATGGTGCTGCTAGTATCCCCTCTTCATATCGTGAACCGGTGTGGGGAGCACCAGGTGTATCAATGTACTCAAGTCTTGCTTGTATGTCTTTCCTCACTTAATTGGCACAATTATTTAATCTCTCTCCTAGCGACGAATACGTATGAATTCGCTCAGTCCGAGTATGATCCGTCTGGTGACCTGAATGCACCTCCAAGGACGGGACTTCAAATCTTCATGTCGAGAGAGATAAAGGGATGGCCCCTGTACACAATTGTCATAGCCTTGGGACAGGTCAGTTGAATCTCTATTTGTTAGAATCCTTCTTAATTCTTTGTAGATGTTGAGCGCAACGAGCTTCCAAATTACACTTTTGTCGGGACGGAATGGACAAAATTACACTGGGCCCTATGTTCTCGGTGGTGTTTTCCTGGCCGCAACTGCTTTCTGGTATCCCATGTTCAGATGGAAGCCCTCGGTCTACGTCTTGTCCCTTCCTTGGACATTTTTTGGATTGGCATTCTTGTTGATTGGTGTCCCATCTGTTCACCCATCTTTGGCGCCAACTCATTGGATTTTTTCCACTGTGGCAACCTGGTGTTACGCTGTTGCTTCCGCTGCTGGTTTTTTGTTCTTTGGTCTCAACTTTGGAGAGGAAGCAGTATGTTTTTCTGTCACTAATCTTTCATTTGGATATTTTCTGATTCTTTGTAGGGCGCTGCTACAGAGGTCTGGACGCTCCGAGCATGTATAGTTCAAGGATCGCAACAACTCTGGGTGGCTGCTCTTTGGTACTGGGGCTACGCGATTAACGGACGAGCAGATGGCTACATTCCGCCTTGGTGGATTCTCTTGGCTGTGTGGCCACTGGCTTTCATGAGCTTCTTCTTTGCATACCTCATGCAGTATGGCTTACCGGGTCAGTTGTCTTTTTGTTTAGCACCCCTTTTTTACTGATGTCTCTTCGTGCAGAATACTATCGTCAAACACCGCCCAAAGTGCCCAACTTCCTCAGGACCTTGTTCAGGCGTAAGCTCGTATTATGGTTCCTTGCCTCCGGGATTCTTCGCGATTATTGGCTGAGTGGAGTAAGTCTTCTTCGTACTTGTCAAAACGTCTCAGTAATGGTATTTTGCTTAATAGCCTTATGGTCGCAATTGGACTTTCCTCTGGAGCGTACCCATTCCCAAGTGGCAAATTTTGATACTCCTCATCGTTTTCTTTGTTGGGGTCTGGACAGCGATGTTGGTCGTATTGACTCATTTCAGTAAAACCCACACCTGGCTTCTTCCTATGTTCGCTGTCGGCTTGGGCGCACCTCGTTGGTGCCAGATGCTCTGGGGTACATCCTCTCTTGCACTATACATTCCATGGGCTGGTTCGGGAGGTCCCTACTTTGGCATCTCACTTTGGCTCTGGCTGGGTGTGTTGGATGCAGTACAGGGCGTTGGATTGGGTATGATCCTCCTACAGGTACGTTTTGCTTTTTGACTCAGATTCCTCACTCTGAATATTTTCAGACCCTATCACGGTTGCACGTGTGTGCTACGCTCGCATTTTCCCAAGTTATTGGATCGATATGTGTCATGGTTGCGCATGCTACTGCCCCTAACCGTGTTGGTCCGGAATCAGTCTTTCCTGACGCAGCCAAGTGGGAATACGAGGAAGGTCTAAAGGGTAAGGGCGAATCGTGTTTGTCATTAACGTTTCATAACTCATCCATCCTAGGGAGCCCAATCGCATTTCCTCCCTTCTGGGTTGCTCTTATATGTCAACTTATCATTGTTTGGGGTTACTTTTGGTTTTACCGCAAGGAACAACTTGGTTTGTTGTTTTCCTTGGAGCTATGGCATTGATGTTGACGTATTTCGCAATTCAGCACGACCTTGATTTGGATTAAATGACCTTTCTTCACTTTTGGGTTAGCGAGCAATACGACAATAACCTACATAATGGCTTAATTTACCATTTTTTCATGGACTCTATTTAAGCTGATGTCATTACTACTATTATAATCTACGTATTAGAATAATCCATTTGCTTTCGTTTTTCATGGACTATTTTAAACTACCAATATAATTAGCCTCGAGTATCATTTTACGTGTCTTGATTGATTGGAATTCCCACTACCGACTGTTCTCGATTTCCCTCGCCCATCTCCGAACCGATTTTTACTGCGCATTTGTTTGATCGTCTTCTTTCCTCTGCTTTCTCGTCTCAGGCAATATAATGTGTAATCACCACTCTGGCCCACCTGGAAACAAGGGCAATGCATGGCACTCTGATGATAATGCTCAACCGGCCCCTCTGCGGCCAAATTCCAGCGAGATCTATCGTCCTGATATCCTGGAAACTATTGAAACAGAGATTACCAGACTTGATGACGAACTGAGGGAACTGAGCCTCGACATCCATTGTATGATCCCACTGCTCTTCTGGGGGGACTATCTCTGACCATTCGTGCTGTGTTCAGCTCACCCCGAACTGGCGTTCAAGGAAATGTAGGCACAATTTCTGTACTTATCGAATGTTGTTCATTGTGTCCAGCTATGCCCATGATACTTACACTAATTTCTTGGAGAAACACAATTTTGAAGTAACCAAACATTTTCAACTTGAAACTGCATGGAAAGCTACCTTCTCTCGCGGTTCAGGTGGGAGGACAGTCGGGCTGAATTCCGAGGCTAGTATTTTTTGGACATTACGTTTGAGCTGATCTAATCGGACGTCAAACTAGATGGATGCACTGCCTGGTATTGGGCATGCTTGTGGGCACAATCTCATCGGGATGTCTGGTGTCGCCGTCACTTGTGCTATTAAGGCAGCGATGGAAAAACATGACATAGCCGGAAAGATAGTTCTTTTAGGGACACCTGGTAACATATCTATCAGCCTAATCTTTTTTTTGGGTGCTCATTGGGGTCAAAGCCGAGGAAGGAGGTGCAGGGAAAGTAATTTTGCTTCAAAAAGGAGCTTATGAGGGTATGGATGTTTGCCTCATGTACGTACTCGAGAATTATCCGTCCACGACAATATTCACATTGTATATATTAGGTGTCATCCTGCTCCTGGTCCTGTTGGTTCAGTCAGCTTGAGTAGCTGTCTCGCATTGCGAAGGATCGCAGTCGAATACAAAGGCCACACGTATTTTCCCCCTTTTTTCTGATGCATCTTGGTCGGATTTGACAACAATTTAGGGCTCATGCCGCACTCTCTCCTTGGGAAGGGACAAATGCCCTCGATGCAGCTGTACTCGCCTATAATAATATATCAGCGCTCCGTCAGCAACTCAAACCAACTCATCGTGTACACGGAGTATTTGAGGGCAAAGACTGGGCGCCAAATAGTCCGTCTTGATTTTCAGTTTGTGGGCTGATTGCCCTGACGAACCCTCTTCTGAAGTTATTCCTGATTTCGCCAAGTTCTTGTAGGTACTGTCACTTCATACCTATGAATGTGTAATTGACCGCGCTACAGTTGCTACGTTCGCGCCCCTACGCGTGCAGAAATGGAAGAAACTGTGAGAAGAGTAATCCCTTGTTTTGAGTAAGCTATCTTTCTCGTCATCACAATCTTCTTCCACAAGATTTGAAGGGCTGCTGCGCTTGCCACTGGATGTGAAATTTCATTCAACATGGATTCTTCCACCGTTTTTGATCTCCGTCAAAATGAAGCACTGGGTAGTTGTCTTCATATGCCGTAAGTGATGGGCTACCAGTTGACCGTAACATTTCTAGGCGGCGAAGTCGCCAACATCGTCCTCAATAAGTATGGCTCTATCGACTACGAATGGGGTATCAGTAGTGCTTCAACCGACTTTGTTGGTTACATTCTATATTTGAAGCAATATTCACTGATATACTTTTCAGGGCAATATCACTTATGGTAAGGGGATAAACAAAGCTGTGAACTTTTATTTTGAACCTCAATCTATTAGCTTTACCTTCACTCCATCCTGGATTCGGTAAATGGACCTCACAACCTGAGTTACCTGTTACTGCTGACTCAATGGTCATTTCTTTCTAGCCATCCCGACAGTTCAAAACGGAGGGAATCATACGCCTGGCTTTACCCAGTCAGCGGCAACACTTCCAGCGCACTACGCCTGTTTAGACGTATCAAAGGCACTCGCTGCCACTGGTGTACGTGTCTTGACAGATGATGGATTCTTTGCGAAGGTATCCTATATCGCCAGATCTTTTTGGAGATGTTTCTGACAATTTTGAAAGGTCAGGGAAACATTTGAAATCGATGAAAAGAGACGCGGAAAGTACGAATTCTGAAATTTAACAAAGGATCTGCGAACAATGTCACCTGTAATCAACCATTTCATTACTCTTTCTTCAAGTAGTCACAATGACCAATGGAGTCAAAATCGGATCGAGATTTCACAGATACTTACCGATACCATAGCCCAGACAATGAACAGAATGAACACCAACTTCAGCAGGACCGTTCCCATTTTTTGTCCGGTCACCTGATTCTGGCTTCGTGTCCCTTGGAGGCCGTCTAATAGACATCATATAATACTATCTATAATCATCTTCATCCCCAACGTCCCTTTTCTTCCAAGATTTCATGGCGGCAGAAAGAAAATTTTCTCCAAAATATTATTATAAGTATGAATAAACAAGAGAAGTTTTACCCATTCCGCCGGGACAAGGATACAGACTCGAGATGTCGTTTCCTCGGATAAAAGATGGGCGAGTTCTTGCACCAATTGATCTCGACCGTGGAAGACACAGGCTTTCCTGGCATATGTTGCATGCCTGTTTGATACGTTATGTCTTTTCGCATTGTAGAGGTCGAATAATATTTGATCGAATTTCGTATGAAGGCCTTCAATTCCATTTTGAATCTTTTTCAATCGAAATCGGACGTCTTGCAGGACTTCACAAACACGCAGATCATTTGAAAGCTGTGGTTTGAGAGAACCCTGAGGAATTCTGTCGGTAGATAAACAGGAATGGAAATAGAAAGAGAATTGACGCACCTCGCATGCTTGCAAGACCTTCAGAGCCAATCCAATGACCGCTTGGATGAACGGAATTGGTATAAATTCCGCCGCAATTTGCAGCACCTTTAGGGTTTCCTTCCCAGTTGCGTCATGATATTCCGAAGTCGATGGTATGACCTTTGCCTAACAAGTTATGATCGCCTCGTCGTTGCCAGTTCCATTTTGCAAGGGAGAAGTGTACCGAGTCTGTTTGCACCACATCAGTTGAGGATTTGCCTGATTTGCGTGGCTTGAGAAGGCGATTCAAACCTGAAGCCATCAACAAAGTATCTAGAGGGAGTTGCAAGTTGGAGGCGACAATGCTGGCAGAGATAACAGCCTCAATGTCTTTTGTATGAGATTCAAAATGAATTACAGGCACAACAGCACACCGGACAAAGTGTCGTTGCGTAAGGGGAACAAAGTGTTGTTGCGTAAGGGGAACTTGTCAAGCATGCAGATAGACCCAAAAAGGCCTATGGTAAACCTGGAGAAATAGAGTTAGAATGGCTCCCATCTGGATGCCAACTGGGAAAACACTGTGAGCGAAACGAATTGGCGACGAATTGTCGCATTTATTACAACGTACCCTGGAATTGCTCTTCTGTCCTCTGCCAAATCCCATTTCTTTCCACCATATGAAAGCCACAGGTCGCGCGCCCCTTTTAGATATCGGAAGATGGTTGGACAGCATCCAAAACGTGAGACTGTCTAAACTGCGAACATGATATTCGGGTTTCGAGTGAGAATAGAATCGATGAACATTGCGACAACAAATCTTTACGGAAGTGGCGTTCCCAGAATCGACATTCAAAAGTTTACTAGGCCTTATCTCAGACCACCAAATTAGGTCTTTGGTGGGGCAACAGGCTAATGTCTGGAGTCGAAGGCCATCACAAGGCTGTTAGATAACAGACTTGAACACTTTGTTGGCGGAATTTGTATAAATACCCTCCAAGTGGTATCATACTCCAACCGTCATATGGTCACCCAACGACAACCTTCAACCATCACAGATACCCAAACTACTAATGTCGGGAAGATCAAAGGAGGTTCTCCTGGTAGGCTTTGGTGCGGTCGGGGCTATCTGTGAGCCACTTCCCAAAGTGTCAAAACGGGAGGAACTCATTCACATTTCAGATTCCCTTATCTTCAAAAGGAGTGGCATAGCACGAGTGACAGCCGTTGCGAGAAGCAATTATGATGTCGTCAAAAGTCGGGACTCTTTGTCATGATTATCGACAATCAGCTTATTGTTGGCTAGATCAAGGAGTTGACTTCCATAGCCGCAAGTATGGCGAAATTCAAGGTTGGAAGCCCGATCGTTGTGCGTTCCTTTCAGTTCGATTTTTTAGAAACAATGGTTTAACGAACCGGTTCATTCAAACTAGTGTGCAAATCTGTGGCAGACGCTGCTGATAGGCAATACGCCTATGTGGTTGTGACGACTAAAGCCATCCCAGAATTGACGAAAACGCCGCAAATACTGTCGCCTCTTCTTGCAAAAGACTATACTGGCAAATTCGAGCAGCCGAATTATGTTTTGATGCAAAACGGTCTCAATGTCGAAGTGGATCTGCATAATACTTTGACTCAGCTGCAACTTCAAGGTGAAATTAGGGAAAAGCCGAGTATTATTACCAGCGCACTCTGGATTGCAACCAATTTGAAGGCGCCCAACGTAGTTGAGCATGACGAATTTGTGAGAGTCATTCAGCAACTCCTTGAATCAGAACATTGTTGATGGCAAATGATTCTTTCTCAAGGATCGTGTGTCGTTGGGCGTCTATCGCCATAATGATTATACCACCACAACCAATACCGCAGAAGAAGAGGCGCTACTCCAAGACTTTGGGACAATACTCAAAAAAGGAGGCAGCACTGTAACTGTGGTTCCGGAGATCCAACGTTTGAAGTTTGTAAAGAACTTTTGGAATTTGGCATTTGCCTCATTTGCGACGCTCACGCGGTAGGTTCTTAACCTTTTCAGAGGCAACTTATAATTTAAGGCACATTTCAGCTACCCACTGCCTGCAATGTTTAGAGAGCCGCCCAAAGACCCTTCCATTAGGTATTCTCCGTTTGTCTCGCCCACAACAGCCGATCGTATATCGCAATATACACTTCCAGCGCTAAAAAGTACGATGGAAGAAATTTTGTTGGTTGGTATGTAAGGGTGCTATAATTACATTGCATCTGAGTCATAACTATCATGTCAAGGTCGAGCACTCGGATTTCCTGATTCGCCTGACGGCTTGCCATCCTCCACGGTGGATAACACCCTGGCACGAACGCAGAGTCTGCATCAGGCTCCTGACAACGTACACGTCCCGAGCATGCTCTTAGACGTCCAGAATGGAAAACCATTTGAAGTCGAGGCCATCGTTGGAGAAGTTGTAAGGATGGCAAGAGAACGAAAGGTGGACATCCCTGTGCGTGTTTCCTTTGTTCATTCTGTAGAGTTTGGACTAATTTACTCACCCGCAGCGGATCGAGATGTTGTATTCGCTTCTGTTGGTCATTCAGAACCAGATATTACGCCAACTTGAGTGATATGACAACGTAGGTCATAAGCGCCTGAAACGACAAAACGTTGCCGTTGTCCTCTGCATGGGATTGAGCACTTTATAAATCAGAAAGAGCAACAATAACTTATGGATACTCAGAAACAAGGTCCATCAGTAGTTAAACAATTTGTTTTTTTGCGCTTGTGCAAGTGACTGGCATGCCGCTGCAGTACTGTACGATGGCAATCATGATCCATGGCCAGAACGCACTGGAGTCCCTGCTCGTACCAATTCTGCCTCACAAAAGGTGCAATGACTATTTCTATGGTACTTACACATTCTAAATAATCAATTCCAGCTTAAAGCACAAAAGATTCAATGGTGCAGGAACTGGATCGAAGCTTTCAAGTTGGATCATTAAAGTTTCAGCAACATTTCAGATTCCCTTATATTCAGAAGGGAGTGACAGCCGTTGCAAGGGGCAATTATGTCGTCAAAAGTCGGTCTCGAATACCTTATAAGATCACGATTCGCCATTATCGACCATCAGCTTATTGTTGGCTAGATCAAGGAGTTGACTTCTGTTGACTTCCATAGCCGCAAGTAAGGCAAGATTCAGGGTTGGAAGCCCGATCGTTGTGCGTTTTGTTTTTGAACGGAAACAATAACAAACGGGTTCATTCAAATCAGTGTGGTTGAAGTCTGTGGCTGATATATAGACAATGGCTGAATCAACGAAGAAAGGATTTAGAGCACAACTAATGCCGCAGAAGAAGAACTGCTCGAAAAAGCGGAGATCCAACGTTTGAAGTTTGCAACTTTGAGAGCCAAAGACCCTTCCGTTCAATGTCTCGCCCACAACAGCAAATATACAATTCCAGCGCTAAAATGGAGCAATTGTGTCATAACTGTCCGATCTCCAATGTGATTATGTGAGTCATAATGCATAAGCGCCTGCGCGGCTGCTTGTATGTACATGTTTGAGTAATTGAGCCGGTTCAAAAGGGCGGACTCGCCACTGGATTCTCCTCAGATTCTTGCCCCGCTTTGACTTGTTCCCTAAGGGCACATTGTTCAAATCTTGTGAACTTTGTTCCCCCAGGTAACATTATCATCTCGACAAGTTTTGATATTCCATTTTGCTCATATATTGTCGTTCGCTCGTTCGAGAATCTATTCCCACACTTGATCTTCTGCAGTTGTGAACTACTACAACACTTGAGCCACTTATCACCTTATGGCATTCAGAGGCAGAGGCCGAGCACAAAGTCGAGGCAGCCCAAGTCGTGGTGGTAGTGGCGATCGTGGCGGTCGTGGCGGTCGTGGTGGCGGACGTGACCATGGAGGGTGAATTACGTATTGATCTATTAGTCGGGTGCAATTTTTTTAATCATCTGCCCGCAGGATATTTCAGCTCGGACAGCAGGCGACCGTAGACGCCCGTATTTCAGATAACTCTGATCAAGCTCTTGTGGCATCGCTCCAATCTCTGAAGCTCAATCTAAATGATTTGCCCCACCGACCTGGATTTGGAACCGCAGGCACTGCAATCAAATTACGCTCCAATTTTTTCCCTGTGTCATTCAGTTCCAATAAGCCATTCTACGAATATAATGTTATCATCAACCCCGTCGCTGGGACCGCCATTCGTCGTGTCAAGAGGCGAATCTTCCAACTTGCCGAGCAGAGCACTGATTGGGCTAATTTCGGCTTGAGGGGAGTCGTCGCGCATGATTATTCTTCCAAGCTTGTTGCCTCCAAGGAACTTCAGCAACCTATCACTGTTAAAATCCAGTACTTCGATGAGGACGAGTCTGGTCCGAAGTCTGGCGGGAAAGAATATACTTTAACTATCGAATTTATCCAAATCCTCGATACGTCCGCCTTAGCCAAGTAAGTTTTGCTTGCTGTAGTTGTTGTGTATGATTTTCATGTCAATAGGCACTTGTTTGGCCAACCCCAGTATCGCGACTATGATGTTATGCCGAATCTCGCAGCCTTCAATCTCATCGTGTCCGCATTCGCAAATCGTGCCAGTGGCGGTGGTGTCATGGTGGGACGCAATCGTTACTTCTTCCCAACCGCCACCGATCCTTTTGATTTGGGTGGTGGTTTGGAAGCTTGGAAGGGTTTTTACTCTTCTGTTCGTCCCGCTCATAAGCAGCTCATGGTAAATGTCAATGGTACGGTTTCGCGCCAATAGTTCCATCCAATAGTCTTCATTTGATTTCCCTTAGTTTGCACGACTGCCTTCTACAAGCCAAGAAATCTGGCCGATGCAATGATGGAGTTCAGGAACGCTAGCTTTGGGGCCAGACCATCTGCATTTGTCAAAGGTGTCAGAGTGAGGACTGTGCACCTCGATCGCAGGAAGACAGTGAAGACCCTGTCGAATTTAAACGCCAAGCAATTCAAATTTCATGTCGAAGAATACAAAGCCGAGCTGAGTGTCGAACAATACTTCAAGCGCAGTAAGGATCATCCTGACATAAATCACAATGCTTCCACTCATCTAAATTTTTTTAGAATATGATATTGTACTGCGCCTTCCCGAAATTCCCCTTGTTGATGTCGGCGGCGGTTCAAAACAGAACCTTATGCCCGCCGAACTTTGTGAAATCCTGCCAAATCAAGCCTTCAAAGGCAAACTGACGGATGAGCATACCGCCTCCATGATCACTTTTGCGGCAAAACCTCCCAATATCAACGCCTTGGCAATATCCACAAAAGGACTTGATGAACTAGGTTTCCGTCCCAATGTGTCTCCACAGTTGGCTGCCTTCGGCATCGTCATCGGAAATCAGATGGCTGTCGTCCCAGCTCGTATCCTTCCTTCCCCTAGAATCCAGTATGGCCAGGGCACACCTTCCGTCGATGAGAAGGCATCCTGGAATCTCCGAAACGTTAAATTTACAAAGGGCGCTCGGTTGGAAAATTGGGCTGTTTTGGTTATCCGGGATGGGAACGACAGGGACGAGTTCTCGAACCCCACCGATCCCGGGTTGAGTGAAGTTTACAGGGGTTTTGCTCAGATGTGTCGAAATAGTGGTTTGAGTGTGGAACAAAAGGACCCTACCATCGCTGCCGCAAGGTTGACGAGGAAGCAGGAAGATGACCCGACAAGGTCCAAGGCGATTAAGGATATCGAGAAAGCGTTGAAATCATTACCGAAGAAACCGGCTATCATTTTGGTTCTCCTGTCGAATGGCGACAAGCATGTATATTCCGGGTTGAAGTACCTTTGTGATGTTGTTCTGGACGTTGGTAAGTACCACGCTCTGCACCTTGACACAGCGCTCTTGTTTAACCACAGCGCAGCCACGGTCTGCGTCCACAGTGCAAAAATTAGAAAAGAGAGGGGTGAGAATTTTCGCAGTTTTCAATTCCTTTCTTTACACATCTTGCAGGTCAATTGCAGTATTTCGCAAACGTGGCATTGAAAGTTAATACGAAACTAGGAGGCGTCAAGTAAGTTGCCATTTTGTTGTTGAGGCCGCTATCCTCAATAATTGTTTTCTTAGCCATGCTCTCGACAGTCAGAGCATGAGCTGGTTGATGAGAGCCCCTACTCTGCTTGTTGGTATTGATGTCACGCACCCTGGACCCGGAAGCGCGAAAGGAACCCCATCAATCGCGGCTGTCGTTGCCAGCTGTGATTCAAGTTATGCGCAGTACCCTGCTTCTTTAGAGATTCAGGAGAGCAGAAAGGAGGTGCTTTTGTCTGAGTTTACGACATTGTTTTGACAACTGACGTGGTTGTGCTCCGTTAGATGGTCACGAATTTGGATAAAATGATGATCTCCCGTCTCGAGTTATTCAAGATTAGGAATAAGAACGCTCTGCCGCAGAGAGTGCTCATATATCGAGATGGTGTTTCGGAAGTCAGTGTTTCACTGCTGTTTTGTAGATTAGGGTTTCTAATCCAAGCCGATCACAGGGACAATTTATGACGGTCGTGCAGGAAGAGCTCCCGCTCATTAAGCAAGCATTTAGAAAGTTTGATACCCCTCAGAAAGCGTATCAGCCCGCTTTAACCATCGTTATCTGTGTAAGTCTATTCAGACTTGTGCATAACCCAAGTTACTTGATTGTTTATAGGGTAAACGCCATCACACTCGATTCTTCCCGACGACAGAAGCCGATGCTGACAGCACTGGCAACCCTCGTCCGGGAACGGTCGTCGATCGTGGTGTCACCGCTATCTATCATTTCGATTTTTTCTTGCAAGGTTGGTGACAAACCCCGATCTCAGTTTCCAGCTTTTTCATGATCGCTTGTTTAAACAGCCCACGGTGGCCTCCAAGGCACGACCCGTCCCACCCACTACTATGTTGTACACGACGAGATCGGCTTCAAGGCTGATGAACTTCAGGTGCTCACCAACTCCGTCAGTTATATGTTTGCTCGTGCCACCAAAGCTGTCAGCCTCGTCTCGCCGGCATACTATGCTGACCTCGCTTGTGAGCGGGGCAGGTGCTACTTGCACAAGTTATTGCAAGGTTTCGGACCACCCAATCCGACGGAAGAAAATGTGTGGAAGAGTGCTGTCGATTCCTGGCAGGGAGGTGTGAATGGGAGGTTCTTGAAAGATACGATGTTCTACCTTTGATTCTTGAAGTGCCCAAAAGATGTTTGATTGTACTTGTAATTTTGTTGAAATGTTAGAATTTTGTTCCGGTGTATATGATTATCGTTTCAAAAGATGAACGTCCTCATCTACTCGGGTCCTGAAGTTGCCCCACTTTCTCTTACTCATGCTTTGACTTCACTACGAAGTGTCCTATTTCCACATTTTACAGTTCAACCGATCTCCCAGTCCGCATTACTCACTCAGCCGTGGAAAGCATCGTGCGCCTTGTTGGTCCTGCCTCAAATCCAAAGTTCGGAACATGGCTTCGTGTCAACAGCCAGTAGACATATAACAGAATATGTCGAAACAGGCGGCAAGTTCATGGTGTTTGGGGCAGGAGCATCTGTTAGACCACGCCTTGGATTTGGCTCAGGTCTGACAGGGTTGACAATTGGATTGGAAGAGGCTCAACCACTTGCTCTACCACTGACGTTTTTCGATAATGCGATCAAGCGCTATGTCACCTTTGACTTGAGCGAGGATAATCTCGAGGAAAGGAATCAGGAGGGTTCGCCAATCATCGTATCTTTGGTGTCTGAGGATGGGACTGTTCTTAAGCACGTTTACAAAACAAACTCAAGGGAACTTGTTGGGTTTGAAGGACTCAGCAGTGTCTCTATACTCGCACGGCATGCAGACAATGAAAACTCGGTTTCTTGTTTGGCAATGAAGATCGATAACGGAATACTCGCGTTGTTAAATCCAAACATCGAGCATCCTCTGAACCAGGAACCTGTTTCTTCACTTCCGTCCTCTGTCGATGTTGAATCCTCTGAAACGTCGAGGAGACGATTCCTCAGGGGCATCTTGCGCAACTTGGGACTAGATCTCCCGGACAATGACACGCCAGCTGTTGGCTCTCGGCCGCTACCTCAATTCCTCGCCTGTACACCCCGTCATTCGACGATCGTCTCAAAGATTGTGGATACACTTTTCAAATCACAATCATCATCTCTCACCGGGGAGAACTTGAAGGTGCTCAAGGATGCTGAAGACAAGTTTCACTTCCATCCGTTCCATTCAAAGGAAAGGGTTGAATTACTTGCCCTCTCAGGACGCGCGGAGACACAAGACCATGGGGAGATTTCTAATTGGCAGCCTAAACATATTCTAGTCTGTGAGGACGGGATGTTGCCTGGACGACAAATGACACCCCTTTTCAACTTCGAACTTTACTTTGAGGCGCTGCGTCGTGCAAGGGAACAGGAGGGTTTGAAGGATCGCGAAGAAGATGGTAGCTGGGGAATAGGAGAAGCCCTTTTGTATGGAGAAGTGGTGACCAGCACACAAACCATGCTTGCCAAGTGAGTTTCGATTTTTAACATCGGAAACAGACTCATGGTGTTATTATTCTTCTAACAGAAATCCTGTCCTATTATCGAACCTTCCAACTCCACTCCTTTCTCTTGCTTCACATCAACTCGCAGGACGAGGTCGTGGTTCAAATATATGGCTGTCTCCCTCAGGTTGCCTGCAGTTTTCCTTGCTACTCCGTATATCCCTTTCCCCAACACCTACAACCCCTCCATTCCCTGCGGTGAAGTTGGTGTTCATCCAATACCTTGCCGCGTTGGCAGTTTCTGAAGCATGTAGAGACGAGAATGTGCTAGGAGAGAAGCTGGGTTCGAAAGTGAGGTTAAAGTGGCCCAACGACTTGTATGTCGACCTCGGGGTGGATGGAAAGGAGGATTTGAAGAAATTCGGAGGGATACTTGTGAACACCAATTTTCAAGGAGGAAAGGTGGATATTGTTATTGGTTCGTTTGGTATCAAAGTTGTTTTGGTTTGACTGACAATGCCCAGGATGTGGACTGAACATTCTCAATCAACCGCCCATTGCTTCGCTGGTGCAGCTGCAACAACTCTGTTCACATGGTCTAGCTGCCTCGGGAACACTGATCTTAGAACGTATCATGGCGGTGATCATGACTAGATTTGAGGTCATGTGGAATACCTTTGTGCGGGAGCGTTCTTTTGAGCCATTTATGAGTTTATATCTCAAACGATGGCTACATTCGTTAGTCGTTCAGTTCCTTTTTTTCCTTATCTGCATTGGAGTTGACTACATGTGAATAGTGATCAACTTGTTACCCTCACAACTACCGACTCTCCTACTCGAGTGCGAATAATAGGCATAACAACTGACCACGGGTTACTGAGGACAGTTCCTGAACGGGGGTCTGCGTTTGAGCCAGTGGCGAGGTGGCAACCTGAGTATATAGATTTGCAGCCAGACGGCAACAGCTTTGATCTCATGGCCAGGTTAATCAGGGTTAAAACTTGAGCAAAATATCATAGGGTCATCTTTTATAATTTTGTATTTCATCCATCCGAATGTCCACTTCCTGACTAGTATAAAACATTGAAATTAGCCCTTTTGAGCATGCCAAAGATGATGGCGAACAACCGTGCTATTGCTGAAAAATTGCCAGGAGAAGAGGGGAAAGGGTTCGACACGTATATTTTGGTAAGTACCCACCACATCAGTAGCCTAAATCCCTCACTGAGATATGCTCAAGAACGCGCGGGCCAATTTCGGCGTTCTTTTGCGCATCAAAAAGGCTTCATTAGCACATATTAGTAGATATCTTTACCTCGGAAAATGAATACGTACTCACTTTATCACTGCTCCTCCTGTACCAGAGTAAAACTGCAAACACCTGAGAATACGCTGGCTGATTCTGGCGTTCTTTTGCGCATTGAAAAGGCTTCATTTTGACCTATTAGTACATATTTTATCTCGGAAAATGGCTTAGTACCCACTGACTCGGAGATATGTTGCTGGTGGCGGAGGATGGCATCAGTAAATCTGGGAAAATAAGATATGACGTGATATGAGTTACAACCACGTCATCAGTAAATTGTGGAAAGTGTGATAAGGTCATAAGATAGGCGACGCCAGGAACTGGCACGTTTACATAAGCACGTCAAAAATAGATCACGTGAGTCAAATTTCGATTTGAGAAATAATCAAGAATATTATAGATTACATGGCAGCCGTTGTGGGCTGTCTACACAGTTCTAAGTAGTAAAATTAAGTCTCAGAGATCTCAGGATACTTTTCCCTGGATGCAGCAGCCATTTCGGGAGGTAAAGTACGATGTCCATGATATGTTTTGTTGGCCCAAGATGCCTGTGCACCTGTCAAACCTTGAAGGTAGGCAGAGATGAAGCGACTTGACCGATTTGCATAACTACAAATGAGAATTAGTTTATAATTTATAAATTTAAAGTGTGCTAACCGTTGGATTTGGAGCAGAGGCACATCATTGAGACAAGCCAGCACATTGACCTTCATTTCATCCATATTGGCTGTTCTTGGGGTGACACGATAGCGATATTTGGCAGCTCCCCAGTACTGCTCAATAAAATTTAATTCACAATGAAATTTCGGGTAGAAGTCACAAATATGACCACAGGAGACAATATACTCTTCCAGTTCAGACTTTTGATTGACAAAGTCCGGTTGTGTGAATAAAATTCTTCGGCAGCAGCAGGTTGTTGCACCTTCTTTGCATTTAAAGTCTTTGCATTGCGCTAGGAGGTTACGAGCACCTAGGGTAGGCCAGAGACCACGTTCGCAGATGATCTGTTCCATGCCCTTGAACCATCCGGGAAATGTCTCGTGGTTGGCAGGGAAATACAGATCTTGAACCGATCCATCAGGGAGCGTTGTCGACCGCATGTTCGGGCCATTTTTTACATGTGTCCAGCCCAGCTTTGGTTTTTTTGGGAGTTTGCGTGCAGAGAGGGCATCATCTGCTCTTTTTTGGTGTCCAGGTGCATTATCAAACATGAACAGTCCGGTTGCCGTGCCGTTTGTCCTAGACTCAAAGATCTCAATCGCTTTATCCACTTGTTTCAACAGATCTGCACCGCCAAAGTATCCGTCGTGCGCCTTTCCGGCCTCCCATTCAAGTCGTGCTTCACTGAATATCACAGTAAGATTAGATTAGATCAATCAACAATTTGATCACTCACTCATCCTTGCTTTCCACCACTTTCAGCCGCAATCTCCCCCACTCTGCTGTTAGAAAGTCCGAAATCATGAAGGACCGTCCCTCTCCCTTTCTCTCCGGTACCGCCTTTGCCTTTTTATGGACCCAGACATTTTTTCGACGGTCCGAGGCGTAGAATGTCGATTCGTCATGGGTTACCAAGATCAACCGAAAACGTGGACCTTGTGGGACGGGAAATCCTTTTGGAAGGGTTTCATTGCCTTCGTTGTCAAAGGTGACCATCCGCTTTTCATATTCCTTCCACCGCTCACAAAATCTTTTTCGATATGCAACAACATCTGCCCGCTCGTGTCCATCAATGTACATGCCATTCCTTCTCCTTCCATACCGATATCCCAGACTCTTCAACCAACGTTGACCCGTTCGAAGGCTGATCGTACCCTTTCGGGCTCCGAGACGTTGCTGGACCTCATCAAGTGCCACGTAATTGACGATGTCTTGGGCGCGGATGTACTTATCGTTGTGGGTGATTTCCAATAAATGAAGCTGCAATCCATTAGTGAAGTCCTCGTCTTTCAGCGTGGAGGAGTGAATTCGACCGTAGCAATGGAGAGGGAGTTTGTGGTTGATAAGGTATTGATGTATCCACCTACGAATTCTTCGTGCACGAGACTGACCATGCCCTGATGTCTTTGCAGCAAGAGTGGATGCTTCTCGCCATCCATATCTAAGGTTCGGGTCAAGATAAAGGTTCAGTGATGCCACCATCGACGTTATTCTTGCACGGACGATGACATCAATTCGTTTATTTTTTAACTCGCGCGTGAGTTCCTTTCGGGCACGACTGAGCGCGACAAGGTCCCTCCAGTTGGTAAGTGCCTTGTCTGCTTCAAGGCACTGTTCGTGATCTGATACGGGCGGATAATGATTCAATACAGATGGATTTGATGCCCCAGCAGCCAAGGCGAGTGCTTTCACCGTCTTCACAGCCCCCTCACGATTGTTTTCGTGGTCCATAACTGCCTTGAGTACAGGTTCCCACCGGTCTGCTCGATACGTGCCCTTCAGAATATCTTTCAGACGATCCTCAGCAGCCGGCAGCGTCATATTGTCACTACCTGCGAATTCTTCGACGACTTTCCATGCCAATTCGGAGTCCAACCTCGAGACAGGAGGAACGACAGTGGCGTTCTTAGGCTCGAGCAGAGGATAGAGTGGGATGGCGTTCATTTCCTCCAAGTCTGGCCCAGGTTCTGGTCCCGTTGCGCAATCCGCAATGTTCTAACGCACATGTAAGTTTTATTCACTCTGAGACAAGAAAAGTACTCACCTGTGCCTCAGTCATTTTATCATCCAACTCAGTCTCCGTCTCTACTGAGCTCGCCGTCTCAATGTTTTCATCCAGGTTGTCCGCCACTGTTTGCTTCGTCCAATTCCCTACGAAAAACGACGAGATGCACTGTTGACCTGATTTAGCAAGCTGTGCGTTCGCCCTTGCTATCCTGTTCAATGTACTGAGGGATTTCCGTGTAGATTTTCCCCTGCACCTTTTGGTTGTCTGAGCCTTCTCGAGCGCGACGGCATTGACTTGCGCCTGGCGCAAAGCTTCTGAGAAGGTGAGAAGTTCTACTTCCTTTCGAATCTCCCCTTCTTCATCAAAATCCTCCAGGGAAACTTCTGATTCAGTCTCACTCTCTGGTGAGTCCTCAGGATCATATTCAGAGTCTGATTTGTCCTTCAAGTTCAACCATCCCCAGCTCTCAATCCCCCCCAATATTCCCTCTCCATAGTTCTCAAATTCATCATCCCATGTCTCCGGGTCTTCACTGCCACATACAGGCTCCTCACACCTGTTTCTCAATGGATCTGCTGTCATTTCGACATCTCGCACGTCAAGCGTGTCATCGTCACGGTTCGCAAGTTCCTCGATACGATTGTTGCGTGCAAAGTTTATATTCTGATGCCTGGCGCACTGCGCCTTAGTTTTGCGAGGCATGGAAACAAGGACTGGGATGGATTTTTGCCTGGAATGTCTGCTGGAAGTCTCCGGATGTGGCTGTGCTGGACCTTAAATTACCATATTAGGTAGTATGTGCCTGATGACTCACCATGTCAAATATTTCTTTTCAAATTTTCGAAACCTGCCATTCGTGTTTCCCAGTTAATCTGAGTCAATACAGGAATAAATATTTCTTTTCCCTATAACTTGATAAATTATTTGTTTTTTTGAAATCTGTTTTATGGGATCTCATTAATACACTGTAAGATTGGTATTCTATAAGCTACTTTGGGTATTTTGTGTCTGTTGAGTGTGCAGTAAGAGTTGAGAAAGTTGCTTATGTAAACGTGCCAGTTCCTGGCGTCGCCTATCTTAGTCCGGATAATTTACGCCGACTGAATGCCCCAATTTACACCGGCGTGATGCGATCACTCGGCAGATCACGTGACCGATCGACGCGCGCGTCGCGCCCTCTGGTCCTCCTCCTTCCTCAGGACGCGGCGTCTTCCTGTCGGGGCCCCTTCCCCCTTCAAAAATGCGTAGACATCGTTTGTAGCACATGAGAATGTGTATATATAGCTCAAAAGTAGTTACTTACAGCTGGGAAAAGCATAGTAACATGTGGATGTGTGCTTCCTCACACCTCTTCCTCCCCCTCTGCCATGGCAGGGACTCTGAATCAAATTTTCACACACTAAAATACTGTACCATTGCCTACCAGGTAGTGTAGCATTGTACCTGTAGTTATTCACCCAATAATTCAATGGATTCTGTGTACCACAGCTTAATCTACTGTTATCTCACATTTTGGCAGGCTAAGTGTCAATAAGTACTTAGTGTCGGCCAATTTACCATCAGACTAGCCCAATTTACACCAATTTACTGTCAAACCAGCTCAATTTACGGTGCCTGCCTGCCAACCAAGTGATGGGCGTGACATGGTTCCCATCAGTTCCCATCAGCTTCGCGTGGCCTAATAAAGGCCGCGCGTGGGCAGGGAATGCCAAAGCACCTCCTTGTAGAATGTTTGCGCACGGATTTTGGAGATTTCTTGCTGCAGTTAAGCTTGTAAAATGATCTTTCATTGATTCTATGTAAATTACATGCCAAAAATGTACTAAATTTCTCCACTGAATAACAAAATCACCTCTTACACAGAAATTTTGTATGCCGGTGGATTGAAAGGCACCTAGAATGCTGAACTCCCTTTCATTTTATTATTTTTTGGCTTAAAATCGAATTTTTGATGCATTTTTGCATTGCACACCTACGGAATTTATATCTACATGTGCTTAGACATCCCTCCACCCTTTCCCACTCTTTTTACGAAGCATAGCCATCAATTTTCTCTGATGGTCGCGATGCATGCCGGACAGCTGTCATCGGCCACACTCGGCGCTGGTAAATTGAGCGTAAATCGTGCCAGATAACTGTACTTAGTTCTGTGGATTTACGGATTAAGACGCCCGATCGGGCAATTTGTCACGCCCCCCGTAAATCAAAAAAAAGAAATTCAAACTCCGCTTGCCCACGCGCGCTCACACGTGATCCCATCGCGACGCGTCCTGTCGTCTTCGGGCGCTTCTGCCCTGGGAAGAGTGCCACAGCTGCTTTCACCCTCAGTTGTCACCCCACCCCAAAAA